>JAEHJW020005899.1_pt1 | contig 91509 bp, 140 predicted proteins | sample 9271431 | NCBI WGS metagenome assembly JAEHJW02
GAGTGTGGTCTCCGTGGTTAATTGTTTGAGAAAACAGTTTCAGTCAATTTGCGTCCGTATCCGTAAAGATACCAACCGGCATTGATACTAAATATAAAGCTGATGAGTCCCCCAATGAAAATGAATACGCCGCCAATATTAAGTACGACATATCCAGCAAAAATAAATATCAATGACACGATGAAATTGTCAAAATCAGGATATTCTTTCATAATAGTCCCCCGTGGTTTTATTGATAAATACTTAACAAGTAGGGCCTTTTACCGGAAATTCTATCCAAGAAAATTGTCCGGGTATAGGTGTAGGTACATGAAATATTGGGGCATCCTCCAACTCTTCGACCGCTTTTATCAACGTGCTCACCTGCTTTGGGTTTAAAGAACCATCAGTCCCAGTTGCAGTAAGCCCTTTGAAAAACGCCTTAAATTCTGATACGTTCATTGTTATCCTCCAGTTCTTTAACATAAACATAAACGTCATAAGGTAATCTAATTTGCAGATTATCAAATTTATCAAAGTGATCCCGCAAAGATTTCGCAAGATCGTGTTCAATAAAATATGAATCAGACAGATCAATCTGAGAGAAATCATTAAAAAATAAATTTAACCCGTCAATTGTGCTCCCAGAATCAATTATAGAATTGAATATTTCTCTATTATTCTCTGCCAATGCGGGTTCATGAAAATACGGATAATTAAAGTCCCCTTTGAAGACTGTCAAAATAAATTTTGAAGATGCATTTAATTTATTAAAACTAGGCATGTCACTTCCCCTTCTCTTGTGAAGAATCCCTCCGCACGCCACTAATCCCGCCATGTTCTTCCGACGCGGCAGGGTCGATCTTTGGATCAATACGTCCTTCGGGGCCTATTCCCTTTCCGGTCAGCCCCTGAGATGAGATAAGTGCCTGGAATATGCCAGCGACACCGGGGTCAATCGGAGCCATGTCCATGGCTTTGCCAACGGCAATGATAGCGTCGTCTTTGGATTCTTTGGCGGCGTCCTCCAGTGAACCTAGGCCGACATTTGCGCGCCTTTCTTTCATGGTCATCGCTAGACTTCTTTCTTCGTACTCCCTCGCATCGCTCTTTGCGTTTTTACCGGAAAATTCAAATCGCAAATGAGGGAATTTAGACGACAATAAGTATTCATTTATGACTAATTCAATATGGTCTAAAAGTTCCTCTTTGCCTATGTCCTCTTCATCTACGCGCTCCATTGCCGTCTGATTTGGTAGCTCGCTATCAGGGCCTTTTCCTGATATTTTATAGCCTAAACGATGAGGCGGAAATCTGTAAACTGTGCAAAAAGCGCCAACACTCATGTTCATAAGATCTTGATAGTAAACCTCTTTCCCACGAATGTCGCTAAGGTCTAATACGTTTATATCGCCGTCTTTAGGAACAACCAGCGCAGGAAAAACCCACCCCTTTGTCTGCCCGGACTTCATATTGTTCCATACACGAGTTAAAATATCTAATTGGCGTTGTACCCATCCTACGCCTTTAAGTAGCATCATTCCGTTTGGAACATGATTACGCGAAAAGGTGTCAGCTCCTAAATCAAAAGCATTTTGAAATGCTTGAATTAAACGAACTGCAATTTGTAACTCAGGTAATCCGTATCCATAAATATCAGGATCAGCGCGAGGATTTCGTACATACCAAACCAGTTCTTCACGGGTGAAGGTGGTCATTACGGTTCCCGTTTGATCAATTAGAACGGCATAGATGTCCGGGTTATTCATATAACCACCGGGTAAAGTCATACGAATGTTACCGGGCGGCAAAGCCTTAAATGCCTGAACTTTTCCATCATCGCCACGATCAGTCCAGATCGCCATACCATCCATAATAAGGGATGCTCGAACCAACATGGCTAGAAATTGACGAAACGAAGTGTATCCCCGCTTGTCTCGCTCTGATCCTGTTAATTCCGTGTTGCAATTCATGATGAAGTTTTCAGCAAGCACAATATCTTTCTTTATTTCTTTAGTTGGATTTCGGTCTGCTTCTCTATGAATGATCCTCCAGCCGCGCTTCCAAGCATGACGTGACAGGTTTGCGTAAGACAAGACATCTGCAACGCGCATCCCTATGATTAACTGAGGAGAAATGTTCTCAGAAGCAATTTTTGCCAAGGATTCCGGGGGAATGCCCGGAATTTGTGCCACTCCTGAGTTAGAAAGGTCCGGCATGTATGAGAGATTGAGGTACGGCGTACTACTTGGAGGAACATTTATCCCATCGCCTTTCATAAGCACAGACGCTTGGTTTTTGAACATCTCCACATATCCGTTTATGTCGTATGGCAAACCTTCTGCTGACGGGAAAATCGCTTTTCCTAGGCCGCTTCCTTTTTGGTCGCCGTTGGGATTGAATGACTCCATAAATACGTCCTCAAGATTCAATGGCAGTATTGTATCCATGTGCTTGACACTGTTGCAATAACTGGCATATACTTACTGTAACATTTACTAACAGGAAATATCGTTATGAGCATCCCGTTTTCTCTTTACAACGGAAAGTTAGTCCTGATCGACGAAGAAGATTACGAAAGGTTGTCCGAATATCGGTGGCTTGACGATACCAAGCACGACGGAACTTATCCTTATGCAAACTTTCCTAGAGGGGACGGAAGATACAAAAAAGTGTATTTGCACAGATTCGTCATGAATGCTGAAAAAGGACAGTTTGTAGATCATATAAACGGAAACCCGTATGACGTTAGAAAAGATAATCTAAGATTCTGCACGAGCGCACAAAATGGCCAAAACAGAGGATTACCTTCGTTGAATACATCTGGGCACAAAGGTGTTTGCTGGGATGTATCGAAACAAAAATGGCATGTTCAAATAGCTAGCGAAGGAAAATGTGCATACGCCAAGCGTTTTGACACGTTTGAAGAAGCTGTAGAAGCCCATGAACGAGAGATCGTTAGAATTCATGGTAAGTTCGCTCGCTTGGAATGGGAAGACCGCCAGCATGACTACTTTTTGAAGTGGACAGAAGAAAGTATATTAGCGGCTTCTGCTCGTCAGATTCCAAAGTCGCCTGGCAGACTCATTTTACCAGAAATGATTGTAGAGATACCCATGAGCAAAGGACAAGTCACGTTTGTAGATTTGCTTTCTTACGAAGACGTGTGTAACAGGACTTGGACGGCTAGTTACAATCCTCATACAGACTCATATTATGCAATGACTAGAGAAACCGTTAGTATAAAAAAGCAAATTAATATCAAGATGCACAGGTTACTAACTGACGCAAAAAAGGGAGAAGTAGTTGATCACATCAACGGATACAGTAATTGGAATACAATGGATAACTTGCGGGTAGTAGATCATACGGCAAACGCCATGAATCACGGTTTCAGAAAAGACAACACCAGTGGACATACTGGCGTACAGAAGTACAACAACACCGATAAGTGGTTGGCTAGAATTAGGGTCAACGGAAGGAAAATTCGATTAGGAGTATTTGATAAATTTGACGATGCCGTAGCAGCCTACGAGAAAGCACGAGAAATATACCACGGTGAGTACGCCCGTAGATATTGACTACCAATTCCACCTTTGCTATACTATCATCTACCACCAATCACAGGAGCCGCACATGAGCCATAAAGTCCGAGAAGATTTGTTCACGTCAGAAGAAGCAGAGAAGTACCTTGGAATAGCCCACGGGACACTCAAGCAATGGCGTCACGCGGGACGTGGGCCAGATTATCTGAAAAATCAAGGATTTATAAGGTATCTCCAAAGCGATCTCGACTTCTGGCTAGACTCTTGTAAGCAGGGAGTTAAATTTTAATGGAAAATTGTGAAAATTGTAAGTTTTCAAGACCGCGCACGATTTCTGTATCACTAGGCAGAGAGATGTATGAGGATAGGACTGTTTTGTTCTGTGCCAGACACCCGCCTGTGCCCAACTTCAAGCAAGAGAAGAACCCGACGGGCTGGCCCTTGGCAGAGTTCCCGATAGTAAATTGTGCCCTATGGTGTGGAGAGTACGTTCAAAAATAATAGTGTTGACATCACACAACTCGCCTGCTACACTGGTTTCACATTGAACTACAACACACGGAGAAAACGATGAAAACCTTACTTATAGCACTACTACTGTTCCCACTCGCAGCAAATGCGACGGATTGGACGATCTACAACGGCACTACCAATACCTGTCAGTCGGCGGTACACGCGGCGGAGCAGACGGGGGTTCCTGAATTTATCAGCCCATTTGATCTTCGGGCCTATCTCAGGATGCACGGCGGGTATGGATACGAAGGGTTTCGCACACGAAGCGGACCCAATGGCGTCGTCGTTGAGATCGAATCCAACTACGGAAAGACGAACATCTTCTACTTCTCCAAGCGCAGCACTTGCGAACAAGCCGCTAAGAACGTGGAGAACACGCCCCATCATAACCTGAACGATTTGCGATAATACACCACATATAGCACATTAAACGTCATAAAGCATTATATAAGGAGCACACGAACAATGCCAAGAACGATACAGTTCCCAGCAGGAGAAGTAACCGTAAGGGTAACGGAAGATGATATATCTGACGAAGTGACCATTCATTTACACTTTCGTAGTTATGCGACTGTGTTTCAGGCTCTTTCGGCAGCGAATGCTATTCGCCATGCACAGCCACTATCGGTTATTTCATTGGTAATCCCGTATTTTCCATCTTCACGGCAGGATCGTGTTACCGGATACGGTCACGCCTTCGACGCACAAGTCATGGCGAAGGTTCTTTTGAGTGGGGAATTCGATACCATCACTACCTGGGATGCTCATTCTGACGTGCTTGGGGCACTATTCCCGCCCGGCATGTTCAAAAATGTCCCACAATGGGAGTTGTTGAGTCCTTTTGTAGAAACGATTGAGCAACCAGTGCTTATCAGTCCCGACGCTGGTGCCGAAAAGAAAACGAGAATGTTGGCTGAAAAAATCAAGCGACCCATGATTCTCGCTACTAAATTGCGCGATACGGAGACAGGGGCGTTATCTGGTACGGAAATTGGCTATTACGAGCAATACGATCATCAGAACATGGTAATCGTAGACGACATTTGTGACGGCGGCGGAACATTCATTTTACTTGCAAAGGCAATTCGTCAAAGATATACGCCAAAGAGCCTGTCTCTTGTCGTAACGCACGGTATCTTCAGTAAAGGAAAAGAAGTTCTTGAAAAAGAATTTGACACGGTATATGCACTAAACGACTTCACTGCATCCCAGGAGAACACCAATGTTTGAGATAGACCCGATTTTGGCAACAGACAGCTACAAACTCGGCCACATGGCTCAGTATCCCAAAGGCACCGAAATGGTGTATTCCAATTTTACGCCGCGCAGTATGAAGTATTTTGGGGCGCCGGAAAAGTTCAAGACCAACGAAATCGTGTGGTTCGGCCTGCAATCCGTTCTTATGGAAATGGTTGCTTTGTGGAATAAGTCTTTTTTCAATCAGAACATCAGTGACATTGAAGAAAAGTTCATGCGCCGGGTAGCGCCGTTTGTCGGGCCATCTGGTTTTGACTTCCAGAAGATACGTGAACTACACAAATACGGGCGACTGCCTATCACTATCAAGTCTCTCCCGGAGGGCACCCGTGTACCAGCGGGCGTACCGGCCATGATCATCTACAACACGGACCCGAAGTTCTATTGGGTAACGAACTTTCTGGAAACGTATCTGAGTGTGGAACTCTGGAAGATGAGCACGGCAGCCACTACAGCCGATTTGTACTACCGGATATTTGATCACTACGCTGATAAGACTGGCGCACCGAAGGAGTTTATCCCGTGGCAGTCTCATGACTTCAGTATGCGTGGCCTGAGTTGCGTACAGGATGCTGCAAAAGTAGGTGCGGCCCATTTGACGAGCATGATGGGCACCGACAACTTGCCAGCAGTAGATTTTCTGGAGCATTTCTACAACGGCAAAGAGACGTTTATCGGCGGAAGCGTGCCTGCCACCGAGCACTCGGTTATGACGATGGATGGCGCAGACGGAGAGGTATCATTGATCCGGCGGCTCATCACGGAAGTCTATCCTGCTGGTATCGTCAGTCTGGTTTGCGATGCTTGGGACTACTGGAAGGTATTGACGGAGTACACGAAGGTGCTGAAAGAGGACATTTTGGCGCGCGGAGAAGATGCTTTAGGAATGAGCAAAGTGGTGTTCAGGCCAGACAGCGGCGATCCTGTCAAGATCATCTGCGGCGATTTGTCAGCAAATACCGAATGGGAGCGCAAAGGTTCCATTGAGATATTGTGGGACGTGTTCGGCGGCACGGTGAATGACAAAGGTTACAAGACGCTCAACCAAAAAGTCGGACTCATCTACGGAGACAGCATTACCCCGCAAAGGGCGAATGATATATTGTCCATATTGGCAGAAAAGGGATTCTCCAGCAGCAACGTGGTACTTGGAATTGGTTCCTACACCTACCAGTACGTGACGCGGGACACCTGTGGGTTTGCCATCAAGTCCACTTATGGAATCGTCAACGGTATTGGTCGTGATATTTTCAAGAACCCCAAGACGGATGACGGAACCAAGAAAAGCGCCAAGGGCTTGCTGTCTGTGGAGATGATTGATGGTCAACTCAAGTTGTTCGATCAGCAAAAGGATATGCGTGATTCCGGCATGTTGGAGTTGGTTATGAAGAATGGCTCGCTTGTGCATCAAGAAACTCTTGCAGGCATTCGCCACCGTATTGCTAAATCGCGTTAATGAGGATTGAACCATGAAATTCTACACCATGCAAACCATAATCCGGCCAGAAACTGCTCACTTTGATGTAAAACAACGAGCAATAGTAGATTTGGCTATGGAGATGGCTATAAAAATTCTGCAAGAAAACGTAATGGAAGCTACTGAAACAGTGGATGGCGAGGACATTACAAAACTGACCTGTAACGTCGTTGTCGCTACCCCAGAAGAAATTGAGGCCAAGATAAGGAAACAGGCCAAGTTTTATAAATTTAACTACGCCGGTTCTCGGTTTTCCGCCGTAATTGACTCTTTTTAGAGAGGAGGATTTAACAATGAAATTCCACTATACCTAAGATAAACAACCTGAATTATTTACGGACGTGCTTGGTTTCTATGGAGTTGGCCGTGACGAGTATCAAGTTCTCTACCTAAGCGATGACGGAGAATGGCGTCGTAGGATGGATGACGATATTTATTTACCTAAACCCGACTTCTGGGCCGAATTACCGTCTCCTGAAGAGGTATATGACGATGACTAAAGAAACTAACGACACAGAAAAACTCATTGAAGTTCTTGAAGAAGAACTTACCTACATTCGCGGCGAGTGCGAACGCTGGCACACGCTGTATGTGGAGGAGGCGAAGGCGAGGAAGAATTTGGAACGGTTGCTTATGAATCGCGCGGAAAGGGGATACGCATGAGCCATTGCAAAAACTGCAAATACTGGGGCGAGCCACTGGAACGCGGCCCAAAAGAAATACGGCGGTGTAGATATGCTGAACAATTACATGACTCACTTGAGAGAATATGGTTGTGCGGCACAGACGGTGAATTTACGTGTCGTTTAACTAGCGAGTCATTGGCCTTTTCACAAAATGACTGGGACTATAACGGCGGTTTATACACCCGCGCCGATTTTGGTTGTGTGGCTTTTGTGGAGAAAGGAAATGACTAATCAAGACTACTATGAGTCTTATCTTCTCGAAAAGATCGCCGAGTTGGAAAAAGATTTCCATCGTGCCGCAGCACCTTTTTACAAGCGGCTTGCTGAGATACATGCTCACCGAGCACCGCCTCCTCTGGTTATTGGTAAGATGCACATATCGCAAGGCATACTGGAAGTTTTGGAAAAAGAAACGAGCGACTACGAGGTTAAGGAGGATGAAAAATGATGCCTTATATCATAATAATCTGCCTGCTCCTTATCGCCGAGAACCTATACATGGCAAAAGTGAACACTGACAGCTACTACAAGCTGATTACACTAAAGAAATATCACAAAGCAAACGGTGCGCGTAGGTTGGTTGTGGTGAATCTTGCGTTGGCTGTTTTGGTTAGTGGGTTTGCTGTTTGGTGTAGTTTTTAGGAGAATTAAAAAATGGATTACGCACCCAGTTACGCGAATTACGAAGAAGATGGAACAGAATACGTGGTGTCATTAAAGCCCACGGACTACCGTGTATTTTCAAAGGAATATCATATATGCGTGTTCATAGAAAACGATTATCAATATCTGAATATGCAAGATATTTACGACTTGTCCTGTCAGTTGCAAAAACTATCTGAAGGAGAAGATACAGGAGCACTCGCTAAAATCCTCAAGCGATTTGAAGATTTTGAATATGCAGCGACTATTCCGTTCCGTTCTCCACGAGATAGGAAGTTCAGATAACCATTAACTCCCACCCATTATCCCCTTTCGGTTCAAACTTCTCGCAAGAATCCAAGTTTATCATAGACTTTCCGGTAAACTTGCACTTGTTCGTTTGAGTCAAGTGCTTGCATTTCCCGCACGTCATGCGAAATGGATCAAGCACAGATTCTACACTAAATACTGATCCTAGAGCAGTTTGCAACCCACTCTTGTCATCAGGATAGAAATTATTGTCTCCCGTACTATTCGCCAAGTCCTCCGCGTTAGAGGGTAGCATGGCTCCGCCGCCCCCTAGACGTATCGCTGCTGCAACAATGTACACCAGTGCATCTACTTGGTCGTCTTTGCCGGAACCGTCACCGGAGAAGTCCTTGAGTTCGGTAGTCAATGCCTCAAGCCACGGAGCATTGCGGGGAAATAGTACACGCCCCAAGCGGAACCAACCCTGTACGGACGCCGTTCCCGTGCCTACGGTATTCGTTGCACGGGCGCGTTTGCCTTCTGCACCTGGGTTCACTTCCTCAATCGGCGCAATGTTCCTGGCGAGTTGGAGAATGCTGATGCCAGACGACTTCTTTTCCATGACGATAGTGGACGGACGCCATTTCTGATATTGGGTTTTTACAGCAGAAAATAATGCCGCGAACTCGATATTCTCTCGATACACATCCAGTATATACACGTCCATATGGGGGTCGCACTCGCCGTACAAATCCCTGTCTTCGTTGTGGTGGTAATGCTCACAAGGAAAAAACGCCGCTGTGATGCACACGGAAAAGTCACTTTTAGGACTACTGCCAGTCGCCGTGTCCCATGACTGATAGATCGTTGCCCCTTCCGCCAAGCACTGCTGTAGTGTCGGCATCTCGTCTACATAGCGGAAGTCGGAATCCAAAAACACACCGCTTTCCCGATTGCCCGGATTACATTGATACGTCGCTTCAAACGTCGCCGGATCACCTTTCTTCACGGCCATGAACTCTTTGCGCTTTTGCGGCATGGCAGGCCAGAAGAATCCTTGTCCTTTGGGGTCAATCGCGTAGGGCACCTTGTAGTGCATCATCCCTTCTTTGTCTTGAAAATCCGGCTTAAACTCCTCGCTAAAGATGTTCACTACGTCGGGAGCCATAACAACGTCCCAGTAGAGTTGCTTGGCTCCTTTACGCTCTACAGGCAGCTTCATCGTCACCCACTCGCCAGAACGCTCTAAGCGCCCATACAAGTCGTCCTCGCGCCATCTACGGCCTGCTAACACGAACTTGCAACCAGACGGTTTTGCGCGGCCTAGAATCGTACTGTAGTACACCTTGGTTACGGAGTCGCACTGCTTGGATGTTGAGGTGTTTTCCTCGTTATGCACGTCGTCGATAGAGATAACATCGGCATGTTTACCCACCAGCGAACTACTCCCGATGCCACATGCGAACCACGAAGGGTCTGGTGTTCCTTTCGCTCGTTCCTGTAGGTAAATGCCATTTCCGACAGACCATCCAGCTTTCTTGTCTGGATGCACGTTGGGAAAGAACTCCGCAAACGCTTTTGACTGCTCGATGATCTCCATCCCAGACTGCTGGAAACCTTGTACCAGGTTCTCGGCGGCGCTGATTCCAAGAATGGACAATTTGGGGTTGCGGCCAAGAGCGAAGGTTGGGTAGACACAGGAGATTATCTGGCTGTTATGAGTAACGATATGGTCCCCAGCGACGAACAGGCCGTCGGGGTGAGCTACCTGGATGCAGACGGATTCTTGATCTTGCTGCCGCTCCATTCCGATGATTTTAACAAGGCCAAAATCGCCGTATGCAGGAATGAATATTGGCCGTTCGTCGGGGTCTTCATCAAAGTATAAGAACTCTGTAGAAACAACCTGCCAGTCAACACCGTCCCGCGTTATCTTCCACAAGTGCGGCCCGTTACATACTATCGGCTCGTGTTCGCTAAAGTACATTCGATACGACGGTAACTTGGGTTGCTGAGCTACGGCTATAACGCATGTAGAGGACACCCCATCAGGGCACATCACTTGATCTCCAACGCGCACGTCCTCAATAGACTTGGTGCTTCCATCGCCCATAAGCACAGGCGTCCCGTAGGCAAGCCCTTTACCAGAACCAGGGCCGATCTCCACCTGCACCTTGTCCACTCGCGGGTCCATGAGGGCTTTGACTACCGGAAAGAAGTGCGCCGGGAAGTCCCATTCTGGGAACACGGACAGGTAGAAGTTGATGAACGCGGCGGTTTCGTACTTGACGCGCTCGGTGATGGTTAGTTCGGCGGTGTTTGACATGGTTTGCTCCAATAGGTGTTTGAAACAGTATATCATGGTTTCTCAGTGTTGACGCAAGGTTGTGGGTTTGGTATAATGGTGGCAACAAGACAAGATACATGGAGACGAAATGATGACCACCCAAGGAGAAATCCTGAAGTACCTCGCAGAATCGCCGCATACGACATTAGAAGTCGTTGCTTTTGCGGGCAACGACACGCTGGAGTCCCTACGCATACTGGAACTCGCCAAGCAGGTGAAGTACCGTGCGGATAAGGGGTTGTGGTATTTGAATAAGGAGGAAAACTAAATGTTAAAGACAACAGCAGGCGTGATTATGGCCATTCTATTGGTTGGCGCAGGAATCTTCGGACTCTCATATGCAGGTTGGGAAATGTACAATTTCTTCGCGCCTAAGTACGCCTCAACGCAAAGCCTCGTGTTCCATCACAGCCCAGAGTACGTGCATGGCAAGATTCAGGAACTCATAGGTTTAGAGAGCCGGTACGATACAGCAAATCCAACCCAAAAAGCCGCACTTCGGTCGGTAATTATCGACGAGTTCTCTCAGTATAACGGGCGGATAACCCCACAACTACAGCATTTTTATCATAAGATTCAAGCGGAACAAGGAGAATAAGATGAAAGCATTAGTAATTGCAGCATGTGTTTTGGCCCTGGCGGGTTGTGGCGATAACAACTCCGGTAATCACATCATCAACCAGCAGCAGCGCAACGTGGACAAGGAGGCTGCCTATAAGGTGGGCTTCCCGAATATCACGAACTTCGCTGAGAAGCGGGAATACAAGCTCATCTACGAACTTCGTGACCATATGTTCCCGACGATTACTTACATGAAGGGGTTCCATGGTCACTTGCATAAAGTCTGTGATAGCATAGGCTATGGCATACCCTACAGCACACAGTATAGCAACCCAGATAGGGTTCGGTATGTACACTCTAACTTCATCCACCAAGCGACCCTTCCCCAAGCCGATCCTAATGGACTCTACTCAGCCCCTGAATCTGCTGCGACTTGGGTTCTGTGTTATGACCCCCAGACGAAACAGGTAGAACCTGTGTATGCTGAATCAAATATTACGGTTTCTCAGTTTCCTTTGGATAATGTCGCCAAGAAGTCTACGAATGTGGTGATTCATTTATCCAAGAAGCAAATTGTACAGGCCGTAGAACGCATGGGCAACCCGGAACATTAAGGAGGACTAAGAAAAATGAGTCTCCTAACCCCATTCATGACCGGTCTACCTAAAACGTACTTCTACTGCAAGGGAACAAAGGAAGGTATGAAGATAATCACGTCAGAGGAATTTTGGGCAGGCCGACGCTCATATGGATTAAACACAAAGCAAGCAGCATTGCCACAGGCCGTACACAATACCATTCACAAGGAGAACACCAATGCCTGAACAAGAAGAGTTCCAAGCCCCACTATACGCATTCCACCTGGCCTACAAACCACGGAACATCGCCACGATCTTCGTTACCGAGGATATGATGCTCGCTATCATGGCTTTTCGTGAACAGTTTACAGAGGAACCGGACGCCGTGGCCCTTATCGGACAGGTGGACTACATCGGGCGGTATGACGAGGATGAGCCGGAAGGTGAAAAGGTGTTGCAGTGATCGGCAAAGTAGACGGTGGCATAGCAATCATGCTTTCCGACGACGCTTCCTGTCTGGAAATGTTCATTACCGGCAGAAAGACGCACGGAAAGGCGTTTAGCAGTAATCCCATAGAGGCAACGCATATCAGTTTAACGATTCTCGATGGCAAAATCTTTGTTCGGGAAACTTTGGTGAATAGGAAGGAGAAAGCGTAATGGATATACAAACACATGATGAGTTTTTATGCTGTATCTACGAGATTGCTGGTAAATACAAGGTTCCTGAAGATATTTCTGATTATCAGGGAGAAATGGACGAGTTTATAAAATCTCAGCTCTCTAATCATCTGTCTTTTATTGGTGCAAATTTTAACGGAAAGCACGGCGTAATGGAAAAGGTTGTCGTGGAATGGTCCGATGACAGGAAAAAGTTTGTTCTTGACCCTATTATTAACTTCAACGAGAATGAGGAGTAATAAAAATGATTAACGACACACAAGTAGTAGATATATCGGAAAAAGTCAATAAGTTTATCAAAGACTTCGCCGAAGAATTTAGTAGCGAAAAAGATATATGCCTAGTCGTAACGGCATCTTTCAAAACAGGAGAAAAAGAGTTCGGCGGTCTAGAGCCTGTTGTTCATACAGGAGGCTCACCAGAGCTTGTCCAAGACGCCATATTCAGGCTTCACCGGCAGGCGACCAAGTTATATGATTGGATTTACAAACCTGAAGTGAAAGCAATAATGGGCACCACTCCTCCTGAGTTCTTGAAAGAAATGGAGGATATTGTTGAACGGTATAATGCTCCTGAGCAGTTGGATGATCTACAAAAAGAACTAAACGTATGGGTAGAATCGCGCAAGACTAAAAACTTGTATATGCCTATTTTGAAAGACGCCGAAGGAAAATTAGGAAAGTTATGTGGAGTTGTTGCAGGATTGCATGAAGACGGTGGTTTCGTTATTGATGCCGTACTTGACCATGGAAATATAGAGTGAGCCATGTCTACCAAAACAAAAATCCAATGGCACCAAAACCCCAAAAACGTGCGGAAATCCACGTCAACCGACGGCAGGTGGTCGATTAACTGCCTGTACGCAGGCCGGTATGAGTTATACGACGTTCAAGAACGGACGGTGATTGGATATTATCAGAACGAGACGCTGGCTAAGTTAGCGGCGGAGGAGGTTGAACAATGATTGAACTACTAGACCACATGGGAGACGACTTAGCCGTAGTCAACGCAGCTCGTGTCTCCATGCACAAGGAATCCTTAACGCTCTGCGATAACGATGAAAAACTCATTCGTTACCTAGCCAAGCACAATCACTGGACGCCATTCGCGCAGGTGCAATTCAAGTTTCGTATTTCTATGCCGATTTTCGTGGCGCGGCAATATTTCCGCCATCAAGTCGGCCTATTGCGGAACGAAACGAGTCGCAGATATGTTGACAATCCTCCTGAGTTCTGGAATCCTAACGGTGCCTGGCGTGGACGTGCGGAGCATGTGAAGCAGGGGAGTGGTGGATTGTTAATCGGCAGGCACACTGCACAAGCTATATATGAAAACGCCATAGATGTTGCTGCACGTAGCTACGAATTATTACTTGATCGCGGCGTCTGCCCAGAACAAGCCCGCGCTGTCCTGCCACAGTCCATGATGACGGAATTCATTGAAACGGGTAGCCTGGCGGCGTATGCTAGAATCTACGGCCTACGCACAGACGCGCACGCGCAGAAGGAAATTCAGGACTATGCGCTGGCGATTGGTGAGCACATAGAAAAGATTGTGCCGGTGAGTTGGAAGGCTTTGACAGGTTCGTAGTGCAGCAGTACGCAAGCCGGAAAGTGCGTCAACACCGGCAACCGCTGGTTGGGCCTATCCTTTCCCTGATTGAAGCGGTCGCTTCGCCTCAGCGTGATTGGGGCATTCACTTAAATTACAGGAGATATTGATATGTGTAACGTATCCGAAGAAATGCCTAAGTACCGTAGCCATAAAATAGTTCATGCGCTGAAAATCAAGACTTTTGTGCAGAACGAATCCAATGGCGACCCGAAAGATCATAATTGGGCGACTGCTATCCCGGAAAATACTCGATATGCGCCTTTTGACATTGACCGAGAGCTATTCATCAAACATAAACCCGGAGACGGTTGGTATTACATCGCATATCCAGATGGCTACAAATCGTTTTCACCCGCAGAAGCGTTTGAATCAGGATATATGCCGGTAGTGGATTGAAGCGGTAGTCTGGCCCGGACTTAAAATGGGCAACTCATTCATTAGTAGGAGTGTCAAATGTTAGCACCAGGGCAAATTTGGTTCGTGAAAGACGCCAACTGTACCGATCCGCTACTGACTCGTGTGGAAATCACCAGCGTCAACGGCAACGTGGTTGGGTTCGGAGCAGCATACTACGACCTCCGCCTCCTGGACTTCGTAGGTCGAGACTACGAGCAGGAAGAGCAGCGGGCGCAGGAGAGGTTTATGGAGACGTACCTGCCGGAGCCAGAGCCACCATATGTTTTTGAGGATGTAGAACAAGTAGAGAGTACCCATACAAAATTGTCGTGGTGGACACAAGTTAAAATATGGTGGATTACCCATGCTTCCTGAACTCCCCCTCCTCTACCAACCAGCCCACGAAACCCCGTACTCCGCGTGGAAGGGGCACAGAGGCTTTGCCCAACGGCTCATTAAAGCCCTGCAACCAGAAGTGTTCGTGGAACTCGGCGTACACGCTGGCGATAGTTACTTCACTATCGTAGAAACTATGCGCGTAGGAAAAGCCTACGGCGTAGACACCTGGGCTGGAGACAAGCACGCGGGATTCTACAGCGACGATATACATAACATGGTTTGTACCGTCAACAAACAGTATCCATTCAGTACGCTACTCAGAATGCCTTTCGACACAGCCGCGTCCCTTGTTCAAGACGACATAAGCCTGCTCCACATAGACGGCCTACACACTTACGAGGCAGTAAAACACGACTACGAGATGTGGGAACCAAAAGTTCGTGACGTGATCTTACTCCATGACATCTGCGTGCCGGAGAACCCGGACTTCGGGGTGTGGAAGTTATGGGAAGAAATTAAACATGACAGGTGCTTCGAGTTCCACCATTGCCACGGACTTGCGGTGTTTTGCAAGTCGGAGCGGGGGTTTAGGGCTGTGCAAGATACCATACCTCACCAGTCGCCAACAACATAGGGCGCACCTTACCACACATGTTCAACTGTTGCAAAAGATGCAACGCTTCGTATTGGTTTATGTGGACCCTGAAACAAATCTCTTCCAGAGTCTTGGGGCCGTGCTGGAGTTCGGTTAAGATGGCGTGGTCCATCTTATGCCACCACATGAATGTTTGGTTCAGCCAGCAATAGTATTGTTCCATTAGGAATATCAAATATTGATATTATACCATTCTCAGCAGTATCTACTTCTGGAGAATATTTTCCTGCTGGAGAATGACCAGCCTCAGTGCCTATAAGTGAAAGCAAATATATAGTACCTTCAACGCCTTCTGGTTCATTCTTAGGGACAATTATAAAACGGAACATCTCATCCTTACCGTCCGACCAAGAGTCTATTTGTGTAACATCACAATAACCATAATCACCGTGATAAACACCGAGTATTCGTAGATTCATGATATAGTTATGGAGATACTCTACCTTGATGTTGTCTCCAACCTTTCCATGAATACCTTCTGCTATTTCTGTGAACTGTTTCATCAATGCACCTTTACCTTTCCCAATAGACGTGCAGGTAATTTTACCCTCATACAGAGACCGTTCTCAAAATATTCCACAGTCACCATATCACCATCAACGGCGATAACCTTCATCGGTGTGTCTTTCGGTATCTTCAGTTCGTCGCCGGTTTTGTATTTCATGTTGGCATACCCCTCATTTTTGCAAAAATTTCAAAAATCCAAAGACGATTTTAGCATGGTTGCGGTGTGTTGTCTAGTTAAGGGGGTATGGGGGTGTTGACGTGATGTGAAAATTTGGAAATTTGGTCGGATGGTCGGACCCCCTTATCCTGATTGATTCTTAGACGCATCCTCACCTCCGCACCCGTCCACCTTTAGACTCATTCTATTATACCTAGCAACACCTGTGCCACAATAGCACATTGAACCATTGAACTATTGAATGCACCTATAGAAACATTCATAGAACAAGAGAGCTTAAACACTTGCATCTGTCATCACACCTTGCTAGGATGTTCATAACGGTTGTGCGCTCTTTACTACTTTTCCACTTTGCCGGGCTTGCGCCTGGATTATGGGGGTTGTCATGATTAAGAAGTCTATATATCGTTTATCCGGGTACAGACCTTACCTAGTTAAGGCTTACAGTTTACAAGAGGCTTTCTCTATTGCAGAAGAAAGAGGGCATATTGTGTTTAGCGGGCAATACGTAACTAATGCAGAAGCGGCCAAGATTGCCAAGGAACCAGCATTCAACAATACGATTGCTATGGTGCTGTCATGACTTTTTACGGCGAGGTGACACTGATAACATTAGCCGCATACGCTGGCGCTTGCTGGTTAATCAGTAAACTGCCAAGCAATCCAAAGCGTACCATTAAGCAAATAGAACAGGATCACGGCCTGCACGATAGCAATCGGGACAGGTCCATTAACTCGTTACACGGATGGAGATAAACATCATGAAAACGCAAGAGGTTATGGAAGTAACGCGGGACCTGTTAGCAGGCACAATCTATGACGCCGAGGCGTTTAGCGTCCAGGATTGTGAATATATCCGCGACTTGCTGGCAAGTCAGGGCTACGCGTTGCGCGTAAAGCCAGAATTTAGCCTTGTCTACGCTGTCCCTGAACAGGTGCATTAAGATGATTACCGCAATGCTACTAATGGCATCATTAAGCTGCCCCATGCCCAAAGATTGTGACACAAAGGCCACAATGGATACATGGTACGCTTGCAAAGCGCGGCAATCCTTACAGATCCATAAGTCGCCCGCCCTTTGTAAGTCTGACTTGCTTGGGATGGGTGCAAGTAAGCAGGAGGTTAATAGAGTATGTCACAGCGCGGATTGATTTTGTTCGGCACAACGGCGTTTAGTTGCGCCTTAATTGGCCTTATTTTATGGGGGTTATTATGAAAGCAACAATAGGCAAGCAAGTATCCAATGCCGTTAATTATGGCGATAAAAAGGAACTTATAAAGACTTTTAACGCCATAACAGACGAATTAAAAGAAATTATCACTGTACGCTGTTATAGCGGCAGGTCAGCAAGTGCGTCCACGGTTTACGCTGCGATATGGGTAAATTGTGGCAGTATATATACCAGCGGAAAAGGAAAATCCGGTGGATACGGTTATCATAAAGCAAGTGCTGCTGTTGCTGATGCCATTAGCTCCGCTGGAATTACGTTAGACACTAATATCTCTGGAGTAGGCGATGGTGCAATCAAGGAAGCGCTGGAAGCAATTGCAAACGCGCTTGGGTTTGAGCGTGTATTGATAGTGGAGAATTGAAAATGATTAAATATATAGCGGACTCTGTGGAATGGTTAGACAAAGTAAATGGCAACACTTATTGCAGTACGCGCATAATTTCCACGGGGACAGGGGAAATTGTCAAGGTTTTTCCGTTTGCATATGGTAATGGGCACAATAACGCGCTGACATTCAAAAAAGCGGAAAATCTGAGCTTTGACAATCTCTATGAGACATCACAAAACGGCACGCGCAAGCAAGCGGAGCAATGGGGAAAGTCATAAGTCAGCTTATGGGGATTTTACCAAGTCCCCATATGCGGGCAGATTGACCCGATAACGAAAGGACGCATAAAATGCAAACTAATGTTGATATATTCAAGGCTGAACTAATCAAACAATATCATAATCTCAAGGATGATCCAGAGTATTTAGCTGTTTTCCGCTGGAATACGCCAGAGGAGTTAGCCTATAAGATGATGGCGGCGTTTAAAAACGGAAGCGCCAACAAAGACGGAAAAGGAATACAGAGAACATGCAAGGCTCTGGAGATTAAGCATACATATAAAGCAATAAACGAGTTTCTGAAGGAAGGTGCATAATGGAAAAGATGCAAGGACAAGCGGAAATATACAAAGGAGGCAAACTAATATGCCACTTTTCCACATCACGTTATGACTCCACCAACAAAAGCGCGGCGCATATCCGTGGCGCAATTACAAAGCGCATAAAAAAAGAGATAAAAGAACTAAACGCAGATTATGCGGAAGTTCATATCCATTATTCTGTATTACCTAATGGACCATTTTGTACGCATGGCATAGGCAAGGTGCAATCATGACAGAGGAACAAGTCAAGAAAGTAAAGCGTAGAATTGTGGACTATATCCATAAATACGCCAGCTTGTCGCAACTGTTAAAGATAGCCGCGTTACTTGGCGTTAAAACGGAGGATTAAGGCAATGGAAAAGATATTTGGTTATGACTGGGAAGACATACAGGATATGCAAAACAAGCAATACAAAAGTGAAACAATAGACACCACAAAGCCTATAACGCGCCCATTGTTAAAAGGCGATTTAGAGTTATACGAACGGCACGGGCTGCCTGGATTACAGGCAATGGGGTATGATGGCGTAATTGATCGCTTGCGCTTTAATGGCGTTATTAAAGAGGATTAAAGTCATGCAAATGTTAGAGATTGAGACAGGCATGACTACAAAGGAAAAGGCGCGTTATCAGCTAAAGCGACTTGATAATGGCATTATTTACTATTTTGCGGACTTGGAATCCGCGCGGATTTACTCGATACAGGCGCATGATTCCGGCATATGTTGTTCTATTCGCGAATTTCAGAGGGAGGATTAAGACAATGCAATATAAAGGCGTAGCACAAGACAAGGCTATAATGATTAGCCTGGACATAATCCGGGAACCATACGCATGGCCAGGCAGATATGAAAAAATTGCATTGACAGATGATGGTGGTATGCTCTGTCATAAATGCGTAAAGTCAGAATTGCGTCAGATTGCGAGAAGTTACAAGGGCGATGGGTGGCATGTTGCGGGTGTTGATATTGTGGAAAACTTTGATGATCCAATTTATTGTGATCATTGTGGAAAATTGATGAATGAGGAGGACTAAAACAATGCCATACGAACCATGGAATAAACCACTATCAATACCTGGATTTATCAGCTACAGGTATAAAGGTCCGTTCGGCTGGATCATGGTGGCAGCGCATGATACGGACGGGGCGTTAAAAGAGGCTGCGCGCAGCACAGACGCCAAAATTGACAAGGCAAATTTACAAATTTGGGACTATGATAAAAAGCAATATGTTGATATAATGTAGTCCTTTACGGCACTATAACGCCCCTAGCAAGGGGCACAATATAGCCTAGCTTCCCAGAATCATGGGGCTAGGCTTTTTTTGCGTTTATAGCTTACAGACCAGGCTCTAAACGCAAGAGATACACCCGGCAAAATACCGCGCCACTAACAGGGCGCACCATAAGGCCATGACAGGAATCAAACGTCATGGCCTTTTATTTTGTCTGTAGCGCACGGTAAACAGGCGGGTGGTACTACCCTAGCTAACAGGTGGCAAAATGGAACAGAGCAAGCGGAAGATGGCAAGAAACGCAAATGAGAAAAGGCTGATGAATGAAGGTTGCAAATGAGAATGAGAACCATGTGCAAATGAGAATTGGACTCAGTAACTCCCTAGAACCAGTCCAAACTCGTACAATGTACAAACACGGAAGATGTACAAACTTGGAACCCACACATAACTGGAGCTAGTACAATGAGCAAGAACGTCTGTAGTACCTGCAAGCACTACGAGCGCGTAAATGATAACGAGCAGGACGATCACGGCGACTGCACCTTATACCCGATATGGGTAGACGTATGGGCAGCGCACTATTGCGGGCAGTGGGCCACGGCGAACTCCACCAGTGAAGAAATACCCGCGCTAGACATCGACTGGAACCAAGTACCGGAGGGGTATGATTGGGTGGCACACGATAGCAACGGGGATATTTATGCTTGGCCGACTAAACCAGTGCGAACTGAAGCAGAAGGCGGCTACTGGCGCTGGCGAGGAGAAAAAGGTACGCAGTACTACGTTGGCTCTACTACATGGCGCGAAGCGGATATAAATAGATCACTTACCAAGCGCCCCAACTAACCAAAACCCCAGAATTTTTAATCTGGTTTCGGCAAAATGACACCCCCGCCCATAGGGTGTGGGGTACGGGTAGAACCGTAGAAATTTGAATCCGGTTTATTGAAAACGTACCCCTACCCCTGTATAATGGGCATATGGGTTACACAAGGAGTATTACCGTGTTGAAGTTCACATTCAAGAAGCAACCGAAGGAAACAGGATTACGGGCAGTTGGGACGCCGTACCCAGACACCGACATCAAGGTCAACAAGAAGGTCGTTGGCTACATCTCCGCGCCGAACTGGCAGACGAAAACAATTGCATGGAAGATCAGGCTCGCTGTGAAAAAAGAAATAACCACAGACGATCCTGCCGGCTTCAAGTGGGTTTCCGCCAAGAAAGTATTCGGAAGTGAGGCCGATGCTCGCCAATGGATCAAAGAAAATACTGAAGAACTCTCCAATCTGGACTTGTATTACTTTGAGGATTAACCGCAGAAATCTGAATTGGGATTTTCTTGAACTACATGGGTGCCCTATACCCCAGGGGTACCTATTCCAAACAAGTTCCACCGTTTCCGTGGGCATTTCAAATTGTGATCGCCAGCCAGCACACGCTCGGCCTCAATCCGCTCAGGGCCATCGTACAAGCCGTCGTTGAGCAGGCCAATCAGCTTCTCGACAGCGGCGTCAATATCTCGACAACCCTGTTCCGTGTTCGGCCCAACAACCCGCACCACGCCGCGATCCAGTTTCACGCCATGACGTGCTTTGAGCACTCGACAAATACCCACCGAGATCGTTTCGCAAACGTCAGGGATGGCTCCGATCTTCGATGGGCCTATGCGTTGCTCGGCTTGTTTGGCCCAAAATTTGCCAACTATTTTTTCCATTATGGTTTCCTTTAGTACAAGTACCGATTAAGCAACCTTTGAAAACTCCCCATGAAGCTCTAATGCAGCTTTGCAGTACGCTTCGTATGCTTCTTGTTTTATCGCAAAGTATCCCAAGTGCATAACCTTTCCGTTTAATGCTATTTGTGCTCGCCATTTTCCGCTTGCTTTATGCCAATCTACACCCTTGCATCCACTGGTATTATTCGACTTACGTCCTCGATTATGTTGATTCTGAGAATTTGTACAAAGTCGCAAGTTCTCTTTTTGATTGTCTAAAGTATCATGATTGATATGATCTACCTGTTCACCTTTCTTAGCTTTCATAATGAGGCGGTGCATCCGCAACGACGTTTGTTTTCCATCAGGTTTTCTGATGCCTGTCTTTGCGTAGAAGGATTTTGTACTGGGATCCCAGTACGCGTGCCATTTATATTGACTAACAAGATCATAATCTTCATCATCAATAAGTGCTACTTGGCCGTGTGTTAAAGGTATTTCGATCATTTCAGGTTCCCCATCTAAAGGCATCTAAGAGGTATGTGGCAAGCGGTAGATGACTCCGCTGTTCGGTTCATGGGCCTAGCCACTTCAAAAGTGTACTCCAACAGCTACTTGGTGTCAATCACGCGCTTTGCCATCCTTCGGAACTCTCCGCCAAACACTTCTTTTATCCATGAACGCATCAAAGTGGTTAAGGACTGCTTCAGTGGCCTTGTGGATCGCTAGTGCTAGCAGTAAATGCCCATCGCGTTCTTCATTGAACAGAGACACGTCTATGGACCCTAGCGGCAACAGCTTGAACGGCGCTGGCTTATTGGCTAACTGAACGCCTGGCATCTTGTAACCGCGTACCTGGAAATACGGGATGTACATTTCTTTGGGATAGAACCGCAATCCGCCACGACTTCTAGGCGGTTCAGGAATCTTCCCATCGCGTTCCCAATTACGCAATGTCGCTACGGTGACGCCAAGAATAGCAGCCATCTCTCCAATCGTGAAGTAGTCTTTCTCGAAACGAAAAGAAGATTCAGACATCGCTGCTTTCCTCAACAACTCCAGCAAGCACCTGCAGTTCCTTCGGCCATTCCTCAACTGGAACATTATCCGCAATGAGTTTCTGCATAGACACAATCATCTCCACTTTATCCACGTAGACATTGTTCTGAGTGATCGTAACATTTCCGGTTGTGGCTGCTGCATTTTCTTTCCAGCCACCGACTTTCTCAAGATAAAATCGAGTGGAAGCCATATCTTCGCCGGAAGTTGCGGCTTCATAAAGAGTTTCAGCCACCTTGGAAATCCCGCGGCTTCTACCACGATAAAAAGCCTCCTCAATCTCAGGGAATCTTTGCCGATGTGCGAAAAATCTCTTTTGGCTAATACCCATCAGTCCTGCTATTTGGGCGAAGGAAAGTCCACGTCTTCCACATTCTTCAAGGTCTGCCATAGACATTAGACCTTCTTTAATAACTGGTAGAGGGGAATCATCCATAGTTTATCCTGGTACTAAAAATCGGTTATCGTGGTACCACAAAAAATAAGTAAATATTTTTTACAGATTCTATTTAGCACAATCACAAGCGAAAAGCAAGGGTTATTAGTTCAGCGCCCCCGACATGCGATAGGAGTTGAATCGTTTTTTGTTGGTGGGGTTTTCAAAAACGAATTGCTGAATCTTGTTCTGCACCAACAGTACGTCAAGGTGCTTCTGAAACTCGTTCTTATCCATGTTCCGGCAGCGATTGTATAGGACGCCCTGCTTGACGGTGCCATGGCTCTGGATGATAGAGAAGATTTTTTCTCGTGCGGCGGCGTCTTTCTCTGCGTTGGCCTTGACGGTATCGGAGAATGCTACGGGGGGCATAGGAAGAATCTTGTCGATATTGACGCCATTGTTGCGCATGGACTGACGCGCACTTTCTACAGCAACAGTCAAAGGGAAACCAGACGCCTTGTTGGCGCGAAGGAAGAGCATGTATTGTTTGATGGCTGAGTCAACGTCTGAATCAACGGCGAAGACTCCTGATTTACGAATGGACGGCAGCACTTCTTGTGTAACCCACCGGCGGAACACTTTAGCTTCTGGTTTCCGGCTTTTCAGTATGGCGTGATAAAGGCCAGATTCAGAAATGATGGTGACTTCACGATCTTGTGTGACCCCATTCTCGGACCTGATACGCATTAGATGCGTAGCAGCTTCATCTTCATCAAGGATGCGAGTCATGTCACCGGCTATACGATAATCCAACAATCTAGATATATCAGCGGCCACAAACCATGGTTCCCCGTCATCTCCACACACGACTCGTACCGCGTTTTCTTTGAAATCAAATACTTGCATTGCGTTATTCATGGTTAAACTCCTGTAACAATGAACGATTTTCTCTGGAATACATACGAACAGCCAGTTCTACGATGGCTGAGCGTGGAAGCCCCTGATTTGCAGAGAAAGTATCAATAATATCAATGGCTTCGTCAGAGAGCCTGAACGCGCAAGCCTTCTTGTATTTACTCTTTTCCATAACGCCTCCTAAACAATGAATACAAAGTATAGAACATCTGAAAACAAAGTCAAGTGTTTGCTGTGTGAATCCCACACGCCGCTTAAATGTCCACCATAAACATACACGCAATCAACAACTTGCTGTACATCCACGTTCGGTTCAATGTCCGCCAAAAAGATAACTCGTTGAAAACAAACGGAAAAGGACGGAATATACATTGGCTGCGTATTCCGCCACCACACTGACCGACCGTTCAGTCAGCTCTATCTTATTGTATTATATAGTATATATATATTAGTATATATATATATAGTATACTATATAAGCGGAATAGACGGAATAGCGGAATACACATGGATACCCCTTTCAGTGAGTGACTGAAGGGGTTCGTGATGACACTTCGTTTTGTGGGTATTAAAAAGGGATACTAGACTATTCCGCTATTCCGTCTATTTCCTTTATTTTCAATGACTTGCAAATCTATTCCGCGTATATTCCGGTGGTATTTCCTTGCAAATCAATGAGTTGTAAAAGAACAGGGAACAACAAGAATCATAAAACTGTGCCGCAACAATCAATGTTGCACACTGCTATAAATCTGTCAATGTTTAACAAGACTCAAGAACTCAACCAATACACCTGAAAAGGCTTGTTGTTTGTTGGGTTGACTTCGGTTCTTTCCTGTATGAGCTTCGCCTTCACCAAAGAATCCAACACCTCCAAAACCTCTGCCTTCTCCATCCCGCGACACCGATTGACGATCAATCCAAGTTTCGTAGGGCTTTTGGACAAAATGCCGAGTATCCGCGCCTGCTGTGCCTTGAACTTCACGGAGGCGTCCTTGTTGTCCTTATTCATCTCGCTGTACGCCATCTTGATCTTGGCTTCGATCTCCACCTTCATGAACTCGAAAGCCCAACGCACATGCTCAACCGTGCGTACTCCATCTTCCAGCGCGAGGATGAACGACAACTTCGCCACCATCTCTAGCCCACGGCGAGGGATGGCTTCCAAAGAACTTGTCGTCTTATGGACTTCGGCCCTGTCGTAGAAATAACGATACACCTCGTCGAGCAGAGCATCCGCTTCTGGCGTCGTAGTCACGTCCACGAAGTCACCAATACGTCGAATCTTGCCAGAGGTATCCGAGTGGCCCCCGGCATACAACATGCGTAGACGGGCCTCTAAATGCGCTGGAATTGGTGGCGCTGAAAAATCCTCCCGGCGAGGAGGATTGGATTCAGATTCACGGAAAATAAGCGCACGCGAGAAAAACCCGTTGGTAGCGGCCTCGAACGTCACCAACCCGTCAAACGTCACCGGCGTCGTGAACCCAAGAAGAGACAAAAATGGCTCGGTGATGCCATCGTCTACTTTCTCGAAGTCACGATCCATGTCCTGCTTCCGGGCAAGAACCTCATCAGATTCTCCCTCCCGATCAATCTTCGCGTTGATCTGCGCCATCTCTTTCAGTAACGCTTCCCGCACCGCTTCCTTTACGTCGCCAGCTACCGTTAATATACCGTCAGCCTTGCTGTAGGCGCTCATGATGAGACCCACCAATCCCTCCAGGTACGACGCTCCGCCACGCTGGGACGCATTGATGACCTTGGCCAACATCAACCCGAACTCGTCTACGCAATAATAAGCGGCCTGGTTGCGGATCAGGTTCCGGTACACTTCCTGCTCGGATTTGAATGTGCCGTGTACCGCTTTCATCAATCCCACTGGCCGCATAAGTTGATACACCGCCTGCGCGATGGCTTCCTTGCCGGTAGAAGATGGCGCAACACAGAAACAGAAGAGATTGCCGGTAGCACCGTGCTTGACATCCTTGTGCCGTAAACCACCGGCGTTTCCGACAACCGTAAGTGCCGCAGCAACCGCCAACGATGGACGCGGATAACGGCATTGCGCGTTGATCCATTCACAGACTTCTCCTACTAACCCAGGCGGGGATAACGGGTTGAACCGGCTGAATACCCCCGGTGCCCATTGCTCCGGTTCTGGTTGTGCGGCTTCTCTGAGTTTACGCCACGTTTCCTCATTCTTTGCGCGTTGCTTGGCGTATGCGGCCTTTTGTTTTTTCACGAACTCCATGTTTATTTTAATCCTTTTATAAAATCAATAGAATCCATGAAGCGAAGATGGGCCTCAGCAACAACAGTGGCGTCTATGGCGTCCTTGGATAATTCAAGGCATACGCCTTCCAGTTCATCCACTAACGCCACAAGCACATCTTCTGCCGTGAACGTGTTATGCGTAGAAGACACCATGATTGCCTGCTTGCTGAAAAGATCGCTCATCTCCAATCCAAGCGCGGCCAACACATCGTCCACGCCGCAACCCGCGAAGCAGTGCAGCAGAACGTCCCCGTCCGGGGTTTCCTTGATGCTCAGGGATGGGTTCTTGTCATCGTGCGCCGGGCAACACGCCATCCACGAAGAATCTCCGCGATTCCGCACCTTGTCAAGCACGGACAGGATGCGTTCTACTGGGCGCATTGATTATACGCTGCTTTTTCTGCAAGATCGGGACGCAACTGCGCGAACGTGAACAATCCGCCAGTCACTTCAGAGGCACGTAAAGCACCCTCTTTGGAGATACGTCCATGCTTGGTCCAGAACCACACCGTTGGCGGCGTGACACCAAACAACATGGCACATCTCGACGGTGTTCCTGCCCACTGTATCAAATCCTCAAGCGCCGTGCGCTGCTGGTGTTGTATTTCTTCGTAGGATAACGTCATGATTTTGCTCCGTTAGATGTAAATTCTTGACAAACAAACCGCGCTTCTGGGGATACCATGAGTGGCTTAATGCGTTCTCTGTGTACAAAAGGCCGGTTGCCGGTAGCTGTGCATACGCCATATACCGAACCAGGTAACGACTTGAAGTTTTTACAGGATTTACAAGGCTCGTTTGGCATGGCTGGCTCGTTTAGCATAGGCGGTAAGAAGAGTATGCCACAAAACTCAGGTTAAAAAAAGTGTTGCACTGAAATCTAAATAGGGGTATTATGTGTTCTCGTTGATAGAGAAAGGAGAACGAAATGGCTACACCAGCAGTACAGACACCACAGGCAGCTCCAACAGGAGTACTGAGCAGCATCAGTAAACCACACGACCGCCCCGTCATTATCACATTATGCGGTGATAGCGGCATGGGCAAAACCTCACTGGCGGCTTTGTTCCCGAAGCCCATATTCATCAGAGCCGAGGACGGTATGCAAGCCATCCCCGCCGAACGTAGACCGGACGCTTTCCCACTGCTCTCCAACACGGAAACCTTATGGGAGCAGATGATGGCTCTCATCAAGGAGAAGCACGACTACAAGACGCTGGTAATCGACAGTATCACGGCACTGGAGCGCATGTTCATCGCGCAGATCATCGAGGAAGACCCCAAAAACCCCCGTAGCATCAATCAGGCGATGGGCGGATATGGAGCTGGACTCAGTGCAGTGGCGGGGCTTCACCAGCGCGTCCGCAAGGCGGCAGGCGTCCTGAACGAACGGGCGAAAATGCACATCGTGTTTATCGCCCATGCCGATACCGAAACGATTGAACTACCGGACCAAGACCCATATACTCGGTATGGTCTGCGTCTCGGCAAGAAAAGCGTTGCGCCGTATGTGGACGACAGCGATGTCGTGGGGTTTATCAAACTCCAGACGTTCACCCGTGGAGAAGGCGACCGCAAACAGGCTATCAGCACCGGAGCACGGCTGCTCGTGACCTACGCGACGGCGAACAATGTCAGCAAAAACCGCTATGGGATCACGTCCGATCTTCCTATGGAAGAAGGCGTCAACCCGTTAGTTGAATACATTCCATCGTTAAAAGGAGTCAAGTAATGGATAATTTCTGGGAAACTGAAGAACCGATAAGCACCACTGGCGAGTTTGAATCGGGAGGCGGCAACTTTGAACCAATCCCTGCCGGGACACAACTCATCGCCGCGATCAAGGACGCAGTTATCGAAAATACCGACCGAGACGGCGATTTCATCAAATTGCAATGGGGCGTGCTGGACGGAGAATACAAGAATCGTGTGGTGTTCCAAAAGATTCACGTATTTTCAGACGACGCCAAGAAAGCGGAAAAGGCCAAGCGTATGCTAGCGGCAATCGACGCCAACTGCGGCGGTGCGCTCATGAAAGCCCGTGTCGAACCCACCGGCGACAGCATCCGTGCGGCGCTTCTGGCAAAGCCCATGTACATCACGGTAATGGTGTGGGAGACGCAAGACAAAGACGGAAAGGATATATCCGGCAACTGGGTCAACGCAGTGGCCCCAATGCGGAAGGGGACAACAACTGCCCCAGCGCCAGCAACAAAACCGAAACAGCGGGCTGCCCCACCTCCTGTTGAAGATGATGATATGATCCCGTTCTAAATATACACCAAAGCCCAGCTACGGCTGGGCTATCTCCATAAAGGAATCAACATATGTCCGAACAACGAACCCCCGAATGGTTCGCTCAACGCCGTGGACGCATTACGGCAAGCAATGTTGGTGCATTGCTTGGAATGAATCCGAACCGAACAAAGACAGAAGCAATACGCGCCATGATACTGGACTGGCAGGGCTTGCCGTCTGAGTTTGAAGGAAACATTGCCACCAATTATGGAAACGCCAACGAAGGCAATGCGCGGTTCGCTTTCGAGTGTGACCACCCACAACTTAACGTGGCGGACGCGCCATTTATTCCGTTTGAAGACTGGCTAGGGGCTTCCCCAGACGCGCTCGTGGAAGAAGACGAAATACTGGAGATAAAGTGTCCTTTTGGGCTGCGTAACGAAGAAAATCCGACGTTCAAAACCGTGGAGGAGCAGCCGCATTATCACGCGCAGATGCAGATACAGATGTTTTGCGCCAAGCGTTCAAAGTGCAACTTTCTGCAATGGAACCCACGGACGTACCACTTAACACAAATACCACTGGACATGGGCTGGATCAATGAACATCTCTCGATCCTGCACCAGATATGGGAAGAGTTTGTCGCCATACGAGATCAACCCATAGACATGCCGGAATGTCCTGAATCGTTAGCATATGCAGCGGCGTTATTGAAAAAGGAAGAAGCAGATTCGGAGTTTGAAACAGCTAAAGCCAACCTTGTGAAACTGGCGCGTGGAGACAAAGACAAGATAGGCATATACACCGTGTCCAAGGTAGAGAAAAAAGGGGCCGTAGCTTACGCGAAGTTAGTGAAGGACTTACTACCAAACGCCAACGTAGAGCCTTATCGCGGGAAGGCTAGTGAGTATTGGGTTATAAAGTAACTAATTATTTTGAACTACCCCGCCCTGAAGGACAGGGCCTTTCGCGCAAAAGGGTAAACCAGATCAAATATGTCATCCGGGGATGTTCGGACATGGGGAGACCAAGGCTACTTGCTTGTGGCTTAAAGAACTACCAAAACTTGTTCCTACAGATATAGTAGAAGGCCGGGAGCAGCGTATATGGAAAATGCCTCATGGAAAAGACCGCGCCATGTTAAGAAGCATCACTTATCAAGGAATTGCCGACGCTATGGCACAACAATGGGGATAACCAGTGGAATTAAGACCATACCAAAAAGAAGCGGTGGATGCTGGTGTTTCGTGGATTAAAAAAACCATAGACCCAGCAGTTATGGAGCTTGCCACCGGGGCAGGGAAGAGCATCGTAATTGCAGAAATATCACGGCAATTCTTTGATTTATCAAAAGGAAAGCATATATTAAATTTAGCTCCTGGGGCAGAACTTGTTGAACAAAATAAAGATAAGTTTACTAAACTTGGCTTTAAGTCCTCTGTATTCTGTGCCAGTATTTCAAAGTCTTTACGTTATCCTGTTGTTTTCGGAACACCTGTTAGCGTCAATAATTCCATAGAACGATTTGGAGACAAGTTTGGATTAGTGATGGTTGATGAATGTCATTCGATCACTCCAACAATAAAGAACATTATAGAAAAAATACGCTCAAAAAATAAGCGATTAAGGGTGCTTGGGCTTTCAGCCACCCCCTACCGAACCGGAACCGGATATATCTACGGACACACTCCAGACGGGAAAGTCGTTGAGGAGACGATCAATCCGTATTTCCACACGCTCATTTATCAAATCCAAGCGCGTGAACTGATAGAAATGGGTTATTTGTCTCCTATCCATGCAGATCCCGCGCACGCGGAAGGATACGACACGTCTGGACTGGTTCTAAACCGCATGGGGAAGTACGACGCGCAGGACGTGGAACGCGCATTTGAAGGGCACGGAAGGAAAACTTCTGCCATTATCGCGGACGTGGTGGAACACAGTATTCCGCGACGTGGCGTGATTATCTATGCGTCTACCGTGGCGCACGCGCATGAGTGTATGGCGAGCCTGCCACCGCACTTGTCAGCAGTGGTTACGGGAGACACAAAAAAAGCGGATCGTGAACGCATCCTCCGCGAGTTCCTGGCGCAAAAACTTAAATATCTGGTGAACGTGGCTGTTTACACAACAGGTTTCGACGCACCTCATGTAGATGTGATTGCCATCCTGCGTGCTACGGAATCTCCTGGACTACTGCAACAGATTATCGGGCGTGGGCTGCGGTTAAGTCCCGGAAAGCAAGATTGCCTCCTTCTCGATTATGCCGAAAATGTGTCACGGCATTTTCCAGATGGGGACATTTTCGCGCCTGAAGTCAAGGCACGAGCGCCGTCTAGTGGAGAGCCTGTATCCATTCTGTGCCCTTTATGCGGCGGAGAGAACATGGTATCCATGCGAAAGAATGAAGATGGGTTCGCGCATGATGACTATGGATATTTCCTTGACCTGGCGGGGAATCGCATAGAAACTGAATATGGTCCTATGCCGAGCCATTACGGAAGACGATGCACGAATGAACAGATTAACAGAGACGGAACCCATGAACGATGCGCCCATAGATGGAGTCCAAAGATTTGCCCGGAGTGCGAGCATGAAAACGACATTGCTGCTAGACGGTGTGAACGCTGCAAAGCAGAATTGGTGAACCCGAACGATAAGTTGTTGATAGAATACAAGAAAATAAAGAAAAGTCCATCTGTCCCCACCAGCGACAAAGTATTGTCATGGCGTCCTCAAAAATGGGTGTCCCAGAAAGGGAATGAGTCTTTGCGGGTAGATTGGGTGACAGAATGCGCCAAGTTTTCGGTATGGTATCAAGATAAAGCCAGCGCGTCACAAGCACAACAAGCATGGGCGGATTTGAGTAGAGCCGTATATCGTGGTAGATTGGCACCAGACGTGGATACGTTCATGAAGCACATTGAAAAGGCCATTATGCCATCTACCATTTCCGCTTACCGTCCACAAGGCACCGAGTTTTGGCGTGTAAAATCGTATAACGAACCATTATTTGTGGAGCCGAAATCGTGAAAATGCACCCTGAAATACCAGTGTACGGAGACATGTCTTGGCGCGGAAACTGTCCCACGGAGACCGCTGAACAGGTGACTTTCTTCCAGTGGATACGAATGCAGTATCCGCATAGTTACGGGTTGATCGCCATTCATCCCCGCAACGAAGGCAAGCGACACTACTCGCAAACCATCATGCAGAAAGCGGAAGGCATGACAGCCGGAGCACCGGACATTGTTGTTCCAGGAAACCCTACGTTCCTGTGCGAACTCAAACGCCGCGACCACACAAAATCCGCATGGCAAGACGGCCAGCAAGAATATCTGCTGGCCGCGAAAGAGGCTGGCTGTATAGTGGGTGTTGCGTTGGGATGGGAGGCGGCTAGGGAGTTCTTTTTGGGTTATGTACAGCTTCCAACTCCTTGATAGCCCAATCCAACGCCTTCCCGATCTCCTTCGGGTCCGGCATGGGGATTTTCTGTTTGTCGCTGATGTCTCTGCGCCACGCTTGGAATTGCTTTAGGGTGGTGAGGTGGTCGGTCATTTCGGGCGCTCCTTCTTATCTTCTACCCGTTCACGGATGCGCGATTCGATGGATGCTTGAAGCGCATTGTTGTCGCCCACTACCCCGCAATTCCAGCCGAATTTTGCGCCTGCAATCCAAGCACTATCTGTTAGCATGTCGCTCTTGCGTTCGGCTTCTCGGTATGCGAGGAGTTCTTGGGCCATTTCTGCAACCGTTCGCACCACGGCTACTGTACTATTTTGCGCTTCAGTAGATGCCATGCACTCTAATTCTTCGTCGCTAATCATTTCGCACCTCCATTACTTTTAAATTAAACCACATATACTCATTATTTTTTCTTCCACCGCCGTTAAGTACATGCTTTGCGCCCATCTCGTTATACCCACATGCCTCTTTAATCTGATCTATGGTAGGTTTTTGAGCAAATGCTCTATCAAAGTATTCTCCGTCTTGATTATATTCATTTATTTCATGCGTTAAAATCCATATTTGCATCTCACACTCCTGGCATCTGAATGGGGCCGATGAATTGACCTTGCAGTCTTGAGCATACACTGCTGGATACTCTCCACATGGATAATTGCCACGGTAGGATGGTCGGGTCGCAGTCGATTTGTACGAATTCCTCATTATCAACCGACCAATACCATCCTTCCTCTTCAATATCCTCCGCACTCAGCACCTTGGGCGGCGCTTTCAGGGCGGCGAGTTCGGCCTTTAGCGCGTCGATCTCTTTGCTCATGATCTCCGCAGTCTTATTCATGAGGCGCAAGGCAGTTTGTGTTACGTCGATCTCGGCCTCGTGAATATCAGCGCGGACATATTCGATCTCATTACCGTATCTAGGACAGATGTTGAATGTTGGGTTTCCAATTAGTATCCTGGAGTAATACGCGATCTCCGTTCTAATTGATGGAGATATATAAATCTTTTCTGGTGTTTTCATGACTCTTCCATCCCATCTCCCTCGGTGATCTCTACCCATGTGCGGCCAAGTATGTCTATGGGGTGATTGCCAGGCCATGAGGATACCCAGTAAAGTTCGCCGTCTGGGCCTAGGAAGGCTTCACGGCGCCCCATGATCTTCGGCTCTGGGATGTTTTCAAAATCGGATTCTGGGCCGATACACATTCCCCCAAGATCGTGCTCAAATACAAGCCTTTTGCCGTCGAGCGTCTTGCCGACAATGCGACCTGTATTGTCGGACCAGATGCGGCGTACCGGCTTCGTCACGTCCAGCTTTTGCGGCTCCGGGGCTGCTGGATGGATGAGTTTGGCAAGTGCCATTTCTTCCGCACTAAGTATGTTTTCAGCATCACCGATTTCAGCAATGACGTAATCCTCCACCACTTTCGTTATCAAATACTCCAGTGTGAAGCGATATCCTACTTTCCATTCCATGATAATCTCCTTAACTCTCAAAAATGATGGCGGTCCTCTGTTTCTGTTACTAATCGTAAAAACTCTGCGGATTGATCGGCTCGAACAGCATCCCGCGCAGCATCCCGAGCAGCATCATAAGCAACGGCCCAAGAAGTGGTTAAATCAGCAACACAAGTGGCAACCAGAGCAGCATTCCAAGCATCCAAAGCAGTAGCCCAAACATTCTTTCGGGTAATGTCCCGAGCGGCAGCTTGAGTAACGTCACGACTAGCTCCGCAATCCGCATCCCGAGCAGCACTCCAGGCGGCTTCTAACTCGTCATCTGTTGCCTCCCCGATGGCATATCGCTCGGCCACATCAAGTGCATCAAGGCTACGCTTATCCCGCATCAGATGTTGCACTTGCCGGGCACACCAGACAGCATACAACCGCCACTCACGAGCATATTGCGGCTCGACTCGGCAACACCAGATGGCATCATCCAAGCCGTTGCTTTCCAAAATAACCGCAAACGGCAGACGCTCTGCGTCGGCTTTGGTTTTTCCCAGATGCCTGAGTAGCTTATCCCAGCTATCTGCACATAGAGAGTGCTCGCGGAGTCGCGTCAACGTCGTGGTAATCATGATAATATGCTTATCCTATGGCCGTGTTTCATTTTGTGTTGCCCCTTTCCGTGATCCAACAACCCCAAGTCTACACTACCAAACCATATCTGTCAACACGATTAGGCTGCGTGATCCCTTAGCCCTAACTTGGCGACATGATATGGCACGGTCGGCGCGAAACCTTCCAGTTTTCTCCATTCGCGGTGCAGGTCGATCAGGAATATCTTAATCATGTACCGCACGGCCATATTGTGAATGTGTCCCTTGCTCTCTTCGCTTAAATCTGGGCGGTTCTGCAAGCGGTTCTTGTACCCATCATATATCTCACGATATGGACCACCGAGCTTGATGAATGAACTGCCGAGTACGCCGACCATTTTTGTCTTGAGGAAAGGATTGAAAGTAATGCTTTTCCGCACCGAATCTTCGCCAGTCGCCGTCACATATTGGGCGTCAACCAAATGAGCAGCCTTCCGCGAGCGTCCAGCCATGTTGCCGTTTTCGTCTGGCGCAACATCCAGCCCTGCGTATTTGTGCAAGCTCGAAGGATATTGTGCTTTGCTGATGTCGATTTCGGAGATAATCACGCCAGCCATAGCAGGGCCGCACCCTCGGACACCTTCAAGCCATTGCGTCCAGATAGGGTATGATTTGAGTGCTTTGCCGATGTCCTTGAACTGTGCTTCCTCAGTAGCGAGAAGTGACAGATATTCCCGCACAAGAGCAAGTTCCGTGCTGTCTGTGATGAGACGATAGCCTTGGAAATCAGACAATTTGACCTTGCGCGATTTCCCTTCAACGGTCAGGCCGTCTGTAATCCGGTCGTATTCTTCCCGGAGTTCTTTGAGGATAGTGACCGCGACTTCTTCCAGCTCGTCTTCTGAGTGTCCGGGCATCTGCCCGATTTTGGTCTTGAACGCTGCGACAACCCGCAGCCCAGACTGAATGCGGAGTTTTTGAAGATCGTAGGCTCCGCGCACCATTGCTCTCATGACTGACTTGTTCATTTTTAGATTCTCCTGTGTTTGTGTAATACGTTGATTAGTTGTGGGTTTATCGTATTTTATGATACGTTCTTAATGTCTGGGTTTCTCGATTGTCCTGACGAAACCAATTCTACTCTACTGCGTCCTGCTTGTCAACACGGTAAATTACATTGGGTTTCTTGATGGCCGTGACACGTTAAAATGTACCGGGTTTCTTAACACCTCTGACTCGTTACTTTTCGCTGGGTTGCTTGTAGTGTTTGACACGTTATTTTTCGTTGGGTTGATTGATTTGTTTGACACGTTTGTCTTTCGTGGGTTTCTAGTTCTTGCTGACTCGTTAAGGCCTGTTGGGTTGCTCCCCATGATTGACACGTTTACACTTTATGGGTTTCTTTGCCTTGTTGACACGTTCGGTTCGTTTGGGTTTCTCCCCCGCTATGACACGTTAAAAAGCCCTGGTTTCCTTTCTCTCTCTGACCACAACTCCAATGCTACACCCCATCGCGTAGCTTGTCAACACCCTCAATCGCCTCCAAAAAGGTGTTGACAATCTAGCAGCCCCGCGCTATGCTTTGCCCATCAACTACGGTAAGGACAATGGCAATGCGTAAATTTCTCGGCACCCTACTAGCAGCAAGCGTTGTGCTGTTCTTCTGTGCCTCGGTGATTTGGGTCGTTGTTGCGGTGATCATTTTGATTCAATCGTTTTGAGAAAGGAGTAACTACAATGCCTAAGTTCGAGGAATTCAAGGTTGGGGATGTTTGGATTGGCAAAGAGGGAGCGGAGTACGAAATTTTAGAATTGAATCCAGCGACCAGAGAGGCTCTTGTAAAAATTGGTGCGAATGGGTACTGGTGTACCACGGTTCAGCGTCTCGTCGAATGGGGTTATCGTCTTAGCAACCTTGGCCTTACCCACAAGAAACTTGACACGTCCAAGCCGGTGCGCGTGGTGAACGAATTGGAATCTACATATACAGTGGTTGGAAAAGCGACAAACGGCGACGTGATACTGGAAGACAAGCAAGGATATCTTCGTCATGTTGCTGAAAATCTTTTAGAAAACGTCTCAGACGAATCGATTGTTGTAGACGCAACTATACGGATACAAGACATATCAATACAGACGTACTGCACGAGAAAGGGAGGAGGTTGGGCTCCAATCATAGAAAACGGGATAAGAATAGACCACTTACCAACTGGTGTATCCGTTCGCTGTGACGAATGGCGTAGCGCTCACGCCAACAGGGCGTTAGCCATGAAACGGTTGCACTTCATCTTAGATGCGTTGATGCAGACAAGCGCCGATTTGTGGGACGAAACAGCGATTGACTCTTTGCGAGCGCAAACAAAAGAAACGTGTTGACATCATATGCGCCACTTGCTATCATAGCTTCATCAACTGAACAGGAGCACACGAAAATGGCAAAGCAACCATACGACTTCGAGAGCCAGGTCCAAGGCATACCGTGCAAGGTACTTTTTACCAAAGACGAGTTCACCATTCTGGATCGACACGGATACCAAGCACCGTGGATTGAGAAGAAGTTGACTAAGGATGATGTGGAGCGGATCGAAAAAGAATACTCGGCGTATGCCGAAGCGGTATTGGAGGACTACTGACATGGAAAATCAACAAACCGATTATCTGAAGTATCGCGGCAAGTGTAAAGTTCTTTCTGAGCAATGGGTGGCTGAACATCCCGAATACCGCTTGGTTCGTGGGTATTATTTCTGTCCTATATGGAACAATGAGGACGCTCACTGGTGGACAGTAGCTCAAGATGGCACCATCTACGATCCGTCAAGAGATCAATTTCCTTCAAAGGGATTAGGCATCTACACAGAGTTTGACGGCACTGTTGAATGTGCTCAATGCGGAAAAACCATACAAGAGGAAGATGCTCATTATGACAGCAGATACGCTTTTTGTTCAGGCGACTGCAACATGCGGTTTGTGGGTTTATAGCGTGTTGACAACCTAATCCACCCTTGCTATACTACCATCACTGAACAAAACGGAAAGGAGAACGAAAATGAGCAACGTCAAAAAACTGGTCTACAAAGACCCCGTAGACGTATTGACCGCTGAGTGGCTTAACATCAAGCACGCTGAAAAGGAGCTACAGAAGCGCCGTCGTGCTATCGAGGATGAACTGCTTACCCATATTGCTGCTGTCAAAGAAGGGACGGTTCACATCAATCAGAGCCTCAAAGCGCAATTCAAGCTCACTCGTAAAGTGGATTCAGACGCGCTCGACGCAATCTGGGACAAATTGCCGGATAATATCCAGGCTGCTTTCGAGTGGACTGCCGTGCCGGTTCTCAAGGAGTTGCGTAAGGTGGAGAACGACGCTCTACTTGAGGGAATCGTGTCCGAGAGTACGGGGCGACCGACATTTACTGAGAAAGGGGAGTGAGATATGAAAACCGAAATCGAACTATGCGGCGGGAAAATGACTGTTGCTACCACCATAAATATGGACTATTCATCCTCCTGCGACTCGCTGAATATTTATTGCGGCCCATTTATCCTTTTTGGCTTGGCCGATAAACAGGTGCGCACGCAACTCATCGCTGCACTCCAAGAGGCCGACGCCGAACTGGACGCCGCCGAGGAAGCGCGGAAGGAAAAGGGGGAAGCGGCATGAAAATGACCGTAGTAATCCAGTACATAGGCCACGTAATCCACGCGGGTGGAAGTGTAACTTACCGGCGGGTAACGCTGGACCTTACGCCAGAGCAGGCAGAAGCGTTGGATTTGTTGTGCGAAGAGGAATCTTTTGGGCCAGTCATTTTTGATGAAGATGAGAAAGGAGAATAGCCATGGGAACTGAGATAGAGTCTAGCTTGCAACACCATCTACTCAAGGAATTTTTCGGCGGCAAGGACAAAGGCGTATGCTTGCAAATCACCGCCGTTGAACCAGGAGAGCCTGCCACTGGTTATCTCCAACTTGATTTGGTAGAAGCTGCCGAACTGGCGTACCAACTCGGCAAATATTGCGAGCGCGAAGCCAAGCGTCGGCAAGCGATTTTGAAGGAGCAGATTGTCGAGATGAAGGAACTCGAAAAGACGGTGTATCGGGAAGTTGCGGATATGGACATCGGGCAATTTAAGGTGACTAAGTTGCTGGTTGGCATGGTGAATTCGTTGACTCCGAAGTGAAAACCTTCACCGATCCCATAGCCGCCATAGAAGAAGCTGATTTCTTAGCGCAACAAAATGGGCGGCCTTACGCAGTGATTTGCGAGCAGGACGGCTTCATCGTCCTGCCACTTCGAGCGAGGGTTTCTAGTTGGGTTATTGTGGAGATTTGTCGGCCTTAACTTTCTGTGGATTCGTAGCGAATCACATTATTGGCGTAGGAAACAGCCGCATGACACACGCGACCATCTGCAACGTTTGTTGGCCCGGTGTTAAATGCCTCTAAAGCCAGCCAGAGACTTCCAAAACGCTTAATTAACTGCTCTAAGTACTTAGCCCCGCCGACCACGTTTTGTTTTGGATTCCACGGATTGACGTGCAGCATCTTTGCGGTTGCAGGCTCCAGTTGCATTGGACCAATTGCTCCAGCAGATGACACCACCTTGATTTTTCCACGACTTTCCACATGAATTACTGCTGCAATCAATTTCGTAGGAAGTCCACTAATTCGCGCAGCCTTCTTTATGTACGCCGGTATTCCTACCAGGGGTGGTTTAGGCTTGTGGATCGTGATATGTGGAACCGGCGAGCTTGCCAGGCTTGCTGAGAATCCACAAAAAGCAATAGAAACAAGTATCTTTTTGATATTCATGTAACTAGGATAGCATAAAGAACTTTGATTGCAAACCATAAAATATGTGTTGACTGGAAAAGCGTGGGTTGGTAGAATAACCTCACTGATAGATGAAAGGAGTAACGCATCATGGAAGAGCAATTTGGAATTACCAACTTTGTACCGCAAGAAGTGAAACAGCACCCACATGATCCTTTGGGGATACAAGAATTATTTTTCTTTCCTAATGAGTACGGAGCTAGTGTCGTACGATCGCCAATGATCAGTTACGGAGCTAATGACGGCCTACTGGAATTGGCTGTTATAAAGGGCAACCCTGATTCTTGGAATTTGACTTATGATACGTATATAACCGATGACGTGCTTGGTTATTTGTCGGTATCAGAAGTTGAAGATTATTTATTGCAGATTAGTCGGTTAGATTGAGGAAAACATAACATGGAACACCTAGCTTTTATCACAAAACGCAACGCCCGCTACACGCTAATCTGGGACAAGAAAATGTATCAGGTTCCACTTCCAGGTGGCAAGAAAATGCGCGTCACTCTCGGTTCATTACGTAAGACAGGATGGCAGATTGTACCGTGGGAGCATGCCTCTGTAGAAGCATTGGAATTGTTGAATGGAAAAGGCGAGTGACATGGACAACGTAAAGAATATCGTGCAATGGGCTCGTGATCGTAACTTGATTGACGGCGCTACGAAACACGCGCAAATGTTGAAGTTGACGGAAGAAGTAAGGGAACTTGCTGCCGCTATCGCTCGTAACAAATATGACGACGCTTTTGATGCGATTGGAGATTGTACGGTAGTGCTTATTATTCTCGCTGCTCAAATGCACGTCGATTTTGAGTATTGTCTCCATCTGGCATGGGAACAAATCATGGATCGCAAAGGGAAGATGGTTAATGGCGTGTTTGTTAAGGAGGGGGAATAATGGACAAACTGGAGCTTTTGAAAATCATCAAGTACGTTTTGACCGCCGTATCAGAAAAGGACCACTACAAACTGCTCGCCTTGCAGGATCACCTGGAATCTTTGCACGTATCCGAAGAGGAACAGGGTAATTTGTATGTGGCGCAAGAAGTGGTGAAGCATTCTTTTAAGGAGATTTAATATGCGTATCAAGAGTGATGTGGAGTTTGTGATGCGGGAGTGCCTAGCTTACCCTGATGGTGCGGACTGGAACGATGATATGGTGGCATATTGCGGACAAACGGTTTCTGAGGTAAAGAACATTTCCGATCAAAAAGTAAAATGCTCGTTCCCTGACGGTAACTGGTGGTTTTACACCCCCGCGTGTTTGGAGGAAGGAGTCATGCTCGAAAAAGGCAAGAATTGAACTACTCCACCCTTACGGGTTTAGTTTCCTGCTTCACAGAGGCCAGTTTCACTCAAATATCCTACGACACTTGAGCCAGAGCTTTCCTCTCCACGGGCTAAGACCGCTGTTCCCTCGGCCTTTATGTTGACAGAGGCATTGTAGTCTCTGTCATGCACAACTCCACACTCTGAACAAGTCCAATTCCTCTCGCTCAGAGCCAAGTGCTCTTTGATACAACCACAATGAGAACAAGTCTTAGAGGACGGAAAGAACCGGCCCACTTTGACTAAAGTTCTACCAGCCCATTGGGACTTGTACTCCAACTGCCGTACAAATTCACCCCATCCTGAGTCCAAAATGGACTTGGACAAGTGACGATTGCGCGACATGTTCTTTACCGCAATGTCCTCGATACAGATCACTTGGTTTTCGTGAACAATACTTGAGGACAACTTGTGCAAAAAGTCTTTCCGCTGATTGGCTACTTTGGCATGGACCTTGGCTACTTTGACTCTGGCCTTTTGCCGATTGTTCGATCCCTTTTGCTTTCGGGACAAATCCCTCTGAGCCTTTGCCAATTTCTTTTCCGATTGCCGATAGTGCTTGGGCGCTGTTACCTTTTGCCCATCGGACGTTGTGACAAAATCCTTGAGTCCCCAATCCAGACCAATCGACTTGTCGGTCTTTGGCTTCTGTGCTACAGAGTCCTCGCACAGAAAGGAAATGAAGTACCGGCCAGAAGGCTCTTTAGACACTGTAACCGATTTGACTTTAGCTCCTCGCGGAATAGTCCTACTCCACTTGATCTTGAGGGGTGAGTTCATCTTGATTAAGGTGACAGAATATTTACCATTGTAAGCAAAGGCGTTGGGCATGAATCGAATAGACTGTTTATCCCACTTGCTCTTGAACTTTGGGTACTTGGTCTTTTTCTTGAAGAAGTTCTGGTAAGCCGCGTCAGCATTGCGTAAGGACTGCTGAAGCACGACGGCTGGGACTTCTTTCAGAAAAGATAACTCGTCCTTCTGTTTGTCCAGAGTCAAAAGGAAGCAGGCGTCTGCAAAAGACACACTCATCTTGTGATCCTGATACGCTTGCTTTCTCAGAGCCAAGAACCGATTATACACGAACCGAGCGCACCCAAACGACTTCGCCAAAAGCACCTCTTGCTCTTGTGTCGGGTAGAATCGGTACTTGTAGGCTCGATATATGTCCATAGGGGTATTGTAACTCTAATTGACTTGTGGGGCAATAGGTCCGTGTTGACACCGTAATCCCTATTTGCTATACTACACCTACTGAACGAAACGTAAAGGATTTGGAGGAAGAGAATCACTTCCTCCATGCGGAAAACGAGCTGTTGACTCGTTTGTTGGAGCAGTATTCACACAGTAACTTACACGGAGATTCAAGAAAATGAAGAAATTGATTATCGCGGCACTGTTGTTTGTTCCTATGTCGGCTTTTGCTGCATCCAATACGGCACAGGATGCCTACAACTGGATTCAACAAGCAATCCCGGAAATGGCACAGACGAAAACCGAAGCCTCAAATGCAATTCTTGACGAACAAGTTTTGCAAGTGAACGTCAATACCGACTTTACCAACGCCAAGGATTACATGAATCAGGCGGTAAACGGTATTATCGGAGAAGCGAACTCCAACGCCGCCGTTTCGATAAAGGCGGCGGATAGCGAGCAGGATGCGGAACTCAACAAATCTCTGGCACAAGCACAGACAGACGTAAACGGAGCACTTAGTTCGGCACTTAGTTCATCGGCAAAAGGAGATGCTTCCACACTCAACACAGCCAACGTCAACGCTCAGAGTTATGCCAATACGGCGCAGAGCAATAGTGAATCCTATGCTATGGCTGGCGACAAAACCACGTTGACGCAAGCCGACAAAACATTGGCAAACGGGGACGCCAGCACACTAGCTTCGGCCAACCAAATTTCTGTAAACGGCGACAAAACTACTCTTGCTCAGGCCAACAGCTACGCCACGGCAGGGGACAAGTCTACTTTGACTTCTGCTAACCAGGACTCACAGATCATGGCTAATGCGGCACAGAACAACAGTGAGGCATACACCAACCAGTCCTACCAGAAAGCAAACGCTAACGCTCAGGGCTACGCGCAACAAGCACAGAACAACGCCGAGACGTTCGCCCAAGGTTCCGCCAATCAGGCCCAGATCAACTCGGAACAGTACGCTGCTTCGGGTATCGCGGCGGCTTTGGCTATGCCCCCTGCACCATTCTTGCCGGTGGGACACGCTTATGTCGGTATCCAGGAAGGCGAGTATGACGGACAGTTCGCTACAGGTGTTCGCGGAACGTACCAGATTACCCGTAGCCTCAACGCTAACGTCGGTGTGTCTGGCGGAAGTGGATTGTATGGGCATGTTGCCGTGACGGCTGGTATGGGGTACGAGTTCGGCGGTTAATATGTGTTGACGTGATGATCCTATGGGGCTATAATGGTTCCATAGTGATTTTGGAAAGGAGAAAATGACTATGAGTACCTTCGCTTACACATTAAGAGTGTCGATAGATTTTGAATACAAAAACATTGAGGTTACTTGCGAACCAGAGGAAGGTGAGCCAGAAGACGCTCCATATCTTTCTGGAATCGGTTCAACCTTGACTGACGCTCTTCGTGATTTATCAAGAAATATTGACAATGCTTTAGAAGAAATATAACATGCTACGCCAACCCCTAAACCAAAAAACATTGCACCACATAGCGTCCCAGTGTAAAACGTCCGCCAAGCGCCAAGCGTTTCTGCGTAGAGAGATCGAGATTGTCAGGCAGAATGTGGCTTATGGATATTTTAACAAACTGTGGGCCTGTCATTTATTGGATGTAATTAAAGGAGAAATATCATGAATATCGAAGAATGCAAGCGATATGTGCGGCGGGGCGGAGGCGTTTCTCGCCCTATTAGGCCGACCGATAGCCGAGGAATCTATTGCTGGACCGATGGGTGGCTTACGTACACCCGCAGCGGCAGATTGGGGTCTGACCACAACAAAACTACTAAATTTGATCTTGTTGCGGAATAAAAGGAGCACGGGATGAAAGAGATTTATTTTAAGAAGCCGTTGCGGTTTACGTCCCCTGATAAAAACCAAGTGCATTACATTGGGGTGGATAAGGACGGAAAGCATGTGTGCCAAAAAAACGACAGGAATGGAGGCAATTTTCGCTGTTGACCAGTTTGGCCAATCTGCACAATTTGTGGACATCGAAAACGTCCCGGAAAAGATCACGCAGTGGTGCAATTTTTACCCTTCCGGGAGCGGAGGCGCTCATGCAACCAGAGAACAAGCAGATCGGTCAGCGACTTCCGAGCGCATCGCCTGCGTCCCAGTTACCTTTGAGCCTGGAGAAGGACTGTGAAATACGTTCCCACATCCGCAGAAGTAATTGCTTGTATCCGAATCAAGCACAAGGACGATTTAGGAGTGTTTTCCTCATTTTCTGATCCAGATGGAACATGGCAAGGAGGCCCCGGAGGAACAGGAAGAATGATGACTGAATATTGTTTTAAGTTTCAGTCCATCCCGATGTTTAAGATGGAAACGACATGGGAAATAGGGAATCCGTATTGGGAATGTAAAAACGAAAAGACGGAATATTGGTTGTGTGTGCGAGGAAGAAGGAGATAATTGATGCGAACCCTAGTAGTAACACGCGGCGTCCCCGCTTGCGGGAAGTCCACATGGATCGAGGACCAAGAACTCGGTCCCTACACAATTTCGCCGGACGCTATTCGATTGCTATATACCGCCCCCGTACTTTTGGAGAACGGTGATTTAGCTATTTCGCAAGACGGCAACAAAGTCGTGTGGAAGATGGTGATGGAGACGCTAGAATCGCGCATGAAAGACGGACACTTCACGGTGATCGACGCTACGCACACGACGGAAAAGGCGTTGAACAAATACGTTCAGTTAGCGAAGCAGTATCATTATCGCTTGGTGTGCGTGGATTTTTCGCGTATTGACTTGAACACCTGTCTTGGTCGTAATTATCGTCGGGATGACTTCAAAAAAGTACCACAAGATGTTATCGAGCGTATGCACGAGCAACTGCAAACGTCTGTTATTCCGAAAGAATACGAGGTATTTACACCACATAACTTTACTATTCAACAAGACAATTTTGTTGCGGATGATTATGAACGTATCCACTTCGTCGGTGATATTCAAGGGTGTATTGAACCGTTGAAAGATTTTCTCGCTATGGTGCGCCCTAACGATCTAGTAGTGTTCGCCGGAGATTATCTGGACCGTGGGCCGCAGAACGATGAGGTGTTGGATATTCTGTTGCGTACTGATGCCGTCTACCTGGAAGGCAACCACGAAGAACACCTGCGTCGATGGGCGCATGGACGGGATTCGTACAGCAAGGAATTTGAGAGCAAGACGCGCCCTCAACTGGATAATGCCGGTATAGACAAAGTGGCGACTCGTGAGTTTTGCAACAAGTTCAAGGAATGCTTGTTTATTGGTTACGGAGACAAGAATATTTATGTCACTCATGCTGGATTGTCTACGGATAAAGTACCACTTCCGTTCATCGCCACTCAGCAAATGACGCATGGTGTTGGCGGATATGACTTCAACATTGACAAGGCGTGGATGGAAAACACGACGGGAGAAGTGTATCAAGTCCACGGGCATCGGAACAAAAGCGATATTGCGATTGACGAATACGAGCGCAGCTTCAATCTGGAAGGACAGGTGGAGTTTGGCGGATCGTTGCGTGTGATGACTTTGGATAAAAACGGTTGGTATCCTCAGTATTACAAAAACGATACGCCTTGTCCTGAGAATCCGTTTCGCAAGCGTAAGGAAGAAAAGACATTGATCGAACGGCTGCGAGCAGACCCGCATGTACGGGAAAAGGTTTACGGCGACGTGCTCTCGTTCTCGCATGAGCGTGAGACGGCATTCACTGGCAAGAAGGAGTGGGATACCTACGCGACTCGCGCACGAGGACTGTTTCTGGATGCCAATACACACGAAATCATCGCTCGCGGGTTCGACAAGTTCTTTTACTTTGACCCAAACCAGGTACACAAGTTTGCGTATCCAGTGCGGTTGCAGGTGAAGGAGAACGGGTTTCTAGGACTGCTTGGGTTGCACAACGGGGAACTGTTCTTCACGTCTAAGACCAGTCCTACGAGCGATTTCACGGGATGGTTCAAGGACATTTTCTACGAAGACATGCGGCCTTTTGAAATTGACTGTGTGAAGAAGGAAATGGCGGAAAAGAACGTGTGCCTCGTGTTCGAGGTTATTGATCCGTATAACGATCCACACATGATTGAGTATCCGGAAAAGGATTTGGTTCTATTAGCTGCGGTGAAGTGTCAGGAAGATTTTGAAAAAGTTCCATTCGATAGTTGGCCGTATAGCCGCGTTCAAACTGAAAGCATCGTTGATAACCCAGAAGGTTTGATGTCGGTACTTGCTACCAGCGCCGATAAGCAGCTTGAGGGTTACGTCCTCATCGACGCCAACGGCAAACGCGCCAAAGTAAAGACGCAGTTCTATTCCTTCTGGAAAGACGCTCGCTCTGTGAAGGACAAGATGCTCAGGGCCAAGGAAAAAGGCACGCCGTATAGCCGGGGATGGGAGCACTTTAAGAATTGCCCGCTGGACGCGCTATCTATCCCGCTGGTGGAATGGTTGTGGAATCAACCGGAGGATGTGCTTATGAAGGATATTATTTCCGTGCGGGAGTTGTATATGGGGGAAGTGAAATGATTAGCAACGACAAACTAAAAAATGTAGCTAATATAATCATAACCGGCGAAGACGAAAACCTGATAGTGAGAGCGTCATTTATAAAAGAAATGGCAAAAGAATTACTTAGTTATCGTGATAGAGAAAATGAATCTTGGGATTTTGCGCCAAGCGACGCGCTTTATCGTCGTAAAGGATGGATATATTACGATAAACTTGAGTATGAGGATTTAGTCTGTTGTGGTATTCCCAATGATTATTTAGAGGAACGCCCAAAATCATGATTAACCGTTTTCTTTTCCCAAGCAGCACAACACGCTCGGTCACACCACCTCCGCCCATCTTCCAACTCTTCACCACACCACAAGCATTTCCCGGTGGCCTTCGGGCCTTCGGGCTTTCGGAACTGACGGGCCTTTTCTGTGTAGCGTTCCTCATTTTCTGAGGCAATATCGAAGATGTCCATTAGGCGAGCATCTCCGGGTACACCGTGTTCCTGGCCACTTCACCATAGGAAGAGTGATACGTGATGGCCGTAATCTGTCGGTCCGATAGATACCCATGGCGAGCGGCGTAGGAGTCCCTTGCGGCCATAGTAGCGTGCTGGATGACCTTAGCCCCGTTGTACTCGCGCTCATCGACGTGGTGCATGTGTCCGGTATGGATGTAGGCTTTGGTGGTTTCGCCCCACATAGTTCTGTACTCAGCGGCAAAGATGGACGGTAGACTTTCTTTCTTGGTCAAGTGCCCATGATGGAACCCCAACATGCAGACACCGTGCTGTATGGCGTAGTAAGGCAATTCAGATTCATTGACGATGACCCGTGGTTCATTCTCGTACAGGAGGGCGAAGAGATGACGCAACCAGACGCTAGAGGACATATCATGATTGCCCTCGGCCATGATAACCTGTACAATATCATGATGCACCAGAGCCTCGTCTATGATAGCTCTGAGAATGCGTACGGCCACTCTGACGACATTGGAGAAGCGTCCGTCTACGTCCAATAAGTTGCGACTGGTAGGGGTAACAGCGTCCAGGCCGTCAAAGTGCAGATAGTCACCCAACTGGTTGACGATGGCCGTGTGCGCTTTTGGGGATGAGGCAACCATGTGCCGGAAGGCGCTCGTCAGTACTTGCTCCGCGATCTCCAGATTCCAGTCGTCGCCGGTTTCTTTCGGCCAGGACAGCAAGCCCACATGGCAATCGGTGAAGGTGTACAAGTTGCAGAGCTTATCGTGGGTGTGTGCTGGTTGTTCTACGGGAATCGCTCTGGGGATTTCTCGACTGAGTTCATCAATGGCGGCTTTTACGTGCTCTGCGAATTTTTGATCGTCTAACTTGGACTTTACCCACTGGCCTGCTAGATCACCATTTTTGTTGTAGTAAGAGGACACACCCCGAACGACGAACGGCTCTGGGACGGTGCGCTTATAGTCGTGCTCTGGAGAGAAGCCTCTTACGGACGCCTTGTGAATAACAGCGTCCATAGCGTTACCTATGGTATTTTTGTTGACGCCTAGAGCTCTTGCTGCTGCCCGATAGGAACCGTGTTCTAGTACCGCGTCGATGTATTTGCATTGGGTTTCTGTGGCGAACTCTTTGTGGACTTCCGTAATTTTTGTCATGAGGTTTTGCTCAAGAGGGGGTGCCCCCGGTGTTTGGAGAATATGACAAAAAGTATTCAGGAACAAGGTTTGGGAGCATTTTTACGATGGGTTTGAATTTCTTTTCAAAATGCAGCCGTTCTTGCTCCATTCCATAAGACAATTCCCAAGATTCTGCGAGCAGAAAAATGCAACCGCAACACAAATCCATGTAAGTTCTGTCCATAGCCAACCAGAGTTCATGCGACAAAGGATCGAGATCACCATGCGTAGCGATACCATGCGAATGTGCTATCGGGGAAAAAACATGAACACCATTGGAAATGAGTAGTGCGGATTGTTTGCAAGCCAATTCATACGCACTGGCAATTCCGCCGGGGTATTTGGAATAGGGCGTTGCTAAGTACCAAAGTGGTTCAGAGGGTTGTTTTGTCATAGTGCTTTGGCTCCTCTTTGCCAGAATATTTTTCGTTTACCATAGCCACCAGTGGAGTGAGTTCGTCCATGAGTTTGCGATAGCCTCCAGGATATTGCCTGTCGTCGGTGAGTTTGTTAGCGGCTTGGGCGTCCACGAGTATGGCGAGGCACGCTAGGGCATGCCCAAGGTGGGGAAGGCCGGAGTCTTTGTCAGTGTCCTCATTCTCAAACCATGCCGCAAGGTGCCGTTGGCAAGCGGAAACGTACACAGAAGCACGGACGCCTGCTTCACGCCAGTTGGCTTTGCCGTACTTTTTATACCCGTCAAGCAAGCCCATAGCGCCCATAGCCGTTGCTGTTGCTGGCCAGAGGTGCAGAGGAATCTTTCCATTGGCAATGGCGTCTTTTGGGTTTAGGGGGTTGCTAAGTTTTGTTTCCATGCGCCGTATTATACCTCAGTAGACAGATACTTGACAACCGAGTTGTAACCCGTTGCATAAAGAGCACTCTTCTGTGCCTTAGACATTGATCTATCGAGAAATCCTAAATTCCCCGCCGGAAGATCAATCACTGGTATATTGCGAACCTTTGCTAATTGTACACTAGCCACCTCATTTGCCGTCAACATCGCGTCCAATAATCTTTCCTGTTCATCAATCCATCCGCTAATAGGCCCCGTTTTTGTACGTTCCGTTACTCTGAGCGCATAAGATGGCCCGTTTGGTAAAGCGTCTACGGCGAGGTTACGCATAACTCCACCATCAACAAAACGTCCCTTGAACATAGGGAATACGTCTGGAATAGATAGACTGGCAATAATCGCCTGCCATACTGGCATATGAACGTCCTCTTTGTTCAATGTTGAGTGCGCTACGCTGTTCATGGAAGAGAGGTCTGTGGTAACTGCGCTGAATGGGACTTTACAGTCCATCATGGCTTGCCCGTGTGTCAACCCTTTAAGCCATGCGATCACGTTTTTATTGCTCGCCAAGTAGTGCCGGAAAGGAACCAGCAATTCGTTGTAAGGAATTAACTTTGCGAAATTCGCTTCCAGCATAATCGCCCGCAAATCATGAGGAGTATAACCCAAGGCGAGCAAGCCGCACACGATAGAACCGCCACTTGTACCGACCAGAAAGTTGGGGCGAATGCCACGGTCGTAGAAGGCGGCCATAGCTCCTACGTGTAAGCCTGCTAATGTTCCGCTACCGGATAATGCAAACGCTGCACGTTTAGCCATAATAATGCCTCCATCTTTAGCAATGGGATATGGTTGCATTTAAGGATGGATTAGTCTAGGCTTGAAAACGAATGACTGAACACCACCATCGCTCCGGTCGGAGGCTCTAATTCCTGCGTCCGAATAATACGCCGCCATCGTGGGGAATAGGAAACGTATTGTTGCGGATCATAGGTAGAGAACAGCCGTGGGGGAAACAAAGGAATAATGGCTAAATGCCAGTTAAGCAACAGGGAGAGCACTAGGTGCGTCAAAGGCTCGGCAACACCCACTGGTTAGTACGCATTTGCTGACAGAGTTCGATGCCGCGCTGCCCGACTTGCGTGTACCACAAACTGTTCTCCATGCCTTGCGCTACACCTTCCCAATCAAGATGTTCTGCTGCGGTAAGAGTTTCGTTGAACTGTAGCAGGTTGAAGATACCCATGTTAAACGCCATATTGACAAATACCCACCAGCGAATCGTACCCATATCTGCCAAGGCCCACGATAGGTTGCGATTCACCGGATCAACGCCAATGGATTTGACGTCAATAAAGAATTGTGACACGCACTGAGAAACAGTCCATATCTGTCCGGCATATGCACCGAGATGTCCAATTCCGATAGTCCAGTTACCAAGACTATCTTGATACGCTTCTGTTTCGCAGCCCTCTTGAAGCGCAATCTGTTGTAAGCCAGTAAGAGGTAGCTTGGCTACAGCAGGATTCAGCGCATAGGCTTGAGCAATGGCGTTGAATAGTTGTTTATTGGTCATTTTGCCACCGGAACAAGCTCTACTTGAAACTCATCCCCAACTTTGAACGAGCCAAATAGAGCAGGATTAGAAACGCCGATCTCCATTATCAAATCTTGACTCCAACCAGAAGGATTCCCCGGTAGGTCCAAATCTCCAGAACCAGAGATACCCACGAATTGTAAAAACTCAGCGGGGTTTTCGCCTGAACCTGGTGGCGGAGGAGGCTTTACCCCGACTACCCGCACGTTAGCTTTCATCACGGCACCGCCGTCTCAGGTACACCCGCCGACTTTGCATACGCTTGCCATGCGTCACTGGTACTTGTCATCGCTGGTCCAGCCGCCGCAAACTTGCTCAGGAGTTGAGCACTGGTGATTTTGCCGCTTACCTGATCTTTGATGGCCGCTGCAATGTCCTGAGCGATGACGACGGCTGCCGCTGCGATAATGGCATCCTGTGGACTGGCTACAGCAAGCGCCTCAAGGATCGTCGGCAAAGACGCCATCAAGGTACTGCCGATGGTGGAGATTACGGATTCAGGTGATGCGCTCATGGTTTCGCTCCTTGTTTGGCTGCCGCAACGGCTAAGGCTTCGTCGATACCGAGTTTCGTTACCGCCGCTGTAATCTGGCTCGTCGCCGCCGTGATATTGGACGGAGGCGTTTTCGGTTCGCACAACGGGCTGATGTTCTGGTCCATCAAATTTATCTGGGGAATCGCCGACTTGGGCAACAAGCCTGCTTTTCCTAGTTCCGTTACCGTCTGGAGAGCAGGCCGATACCCAGTCGGGCCGAAGCACGCGTTGAACCAAGCCGCTTGTGCGGAAATCGTGCTCGCCGCCGTTCCCGTCGCTACGGTTCCGGTAGAGGTTGTGGGGGTTACGCTCGCGCAGCCAGCTAAGAGCATGACGCATGAGGTTCCTGCGATCAGTTTCAGATTCTTGCGAATCCAGGGTAGCAATCGTTTGTTCATGGTTTACTCCTTGGTTACTGGTTGAGTAGGTTTTGTGGTAGTAGGCCCGTTAAGCATACGCACGACATGATAAAACATGGCCCCAAGCAGCATACCAACATACTTTTGGTACTCAGGTGCAGGGATAAGTCCGGTAAATATCATGGCGATAATCGCACCACCTATAATGACGAGGCCGATCCATTGCCGCGTTTTAGGTTCTATCTGGAATGTCATTAAACGCCTCCGCCCGGAAATCCAATTTTGCCAGCCAGTTTGTCAAGTTCGAACTGAGCGTCCGCCTTTACTGTATCTACGACGAGATCGGCATCCTCAATTCCGTGAGTAACGGCTATCGTTGCTTCTACGATTGGTGTATGCAGTTTGTTGGAAGGATTAAGCAACTGTTCTTTCAGCTTACTTGCTTCGTCCTCGACCTTTGTTTCTACATCATTTAGTGCTTTCATGGCATTGCTCCATATCCGTTAAATCGGTACGTCTTCCAGTATTTGTCCGTCTTCATCGTCTCTTTATTTCTTATTGCTCATCCATTTAGTAACTGCGCCTCCACAAAACGCAAAAGCCCAACAATTTCAATCATCGAAATATCCGATGTATGTAAAGCCTCTTCAATCGCATCTTCCAGAGCGTCCAAAAGTGCCAGTTGTCTTTCGGATACCGGATTTGGACGCTCACGAAGCACGAAAATGTTTTCCATAAGGCACCGTAGCATGTATAGGATGGGGTGTCAAGGGGCGAGTCGGTACAATTCAACAGGTGCCAAAAATACTACTAAGCCTTGTGCGATCAATGCGTTAAGTGTTTCCTGCGTGATGCCACGCTGTTCTAGTTCAGAAAGCAGCATTGGGCCGTGCTTCAAGGTGTCTAGGACTATCTGCTCAGCCTCGCTCAAGGTACGCTAATTCCGGGCTGAATATAGAAATCACCATAAAACGGCGTCTCTTGATTCCCGTTGGCAAGCGTCACTAGAATATCGTATTGACTGAGCGGTATGCCTACAGCATCCAGATCACTCACGTTAATGGCAATAGTACCCGCCGTTCCGCCAAGTGTGAGTCCTGAGCCACTGGCCGTAAGAGCCTGCGAGGACAGGGCGAACACCTGTGAGCCACCGTATTTAAGGCGACACTGCATGATGGCCGTGCCGCTCGTTAGATCAACTGCCGTACCGTTCTCGGTCCAAGTCAGCGTTTCGGAGAATGTGTTGTATTCTTGGAGAATCAAGTCTTGGCGAGTAGGAATCACGACGCAATACTCCCGTCCGAAAACTCATGAGCACCCTTCTTCTTGGGGAACGTCTGGAAAATCCACAACGGAAAAGTCGTCATGTGAATGCCCTTTTCAGGTGCTCGGTGATGCTCAGCGCATAAAGGGGCCATGTGCTCTATGGCGTCTACGAACGTCTCTGGGTGCGCGGGATCAAAAGTTTCCCAATCGAACCCGCGAAGCCGGACCACTTGCAACATCCAGTACAGGATAGATTGTTTCATGGGCACATTGTTGATAATTGCCCGATGGCCGAGCGCAATCTCCTTGACTTCCGCCCAATCCGCGTCATCACTAAATGCCCATTCAGTAAGAGCATGGTGGAGTTCTGGATTAGGCGCACCACAGACGCAACAAACCAGTTGTTCTTTCGCTTCTTGCTCTTTGGCTTCACGAAAAACAGAACTTTCAGTGCGCGTTTCGTGGTCGGGGTAATAGACCGTGACTTTGATGGTTTCTGTTACTTGGTGCTCGCCTTCAGCCATTAAATTTCTCCCGTATCATCTCATGCAAGATAGTATCCCGTTCTTCTTCCCTAGCCTGCATGTCCCGAAGCGTCTTGAGCATAGCGAGGTTGGTTTCCATGAGTTCGAGCATACGCAGATTCATTTTGTCTGCTGTTCGTTTTGCCGCGTTTTGGCTGATACTGATAACGATAGCCACATCGGCCATAAAGAACCCAACCACCATGTTCAGCATTTCGTATGGATACGGGTCAAAAGCGTATTGTGGAAAATACTCTTGCCAAAACATCCATCCTACGCAAAAGATATTGAATATGATGAAGGCCGGAAAGTCGATAGAACTCTCGATCTTCTGCGCTACTCGCGCTGAGGTGGACAGTCTATCGGGTGGTATATTCACAGCATGTGCACAGCGATAGCGATGATTAACATGGCAATGATGGCAGTAAATGAGGTGATTACACCGATCATTATTCCCATGGTGCGATTCGCATTCCTAAGCCGTTCCGACTGTTCATTAGCGGCATCAGCGGCCCACTTCGGGATGGATTCCCATGCGCTTTTTTGCATGGTGGCGAGCGCGTCGTTGATGCTCTTTTGACCAGAACGAGTTTCTTCGCGCCCATTGGCTATGTCGGCGCGTAAGCCTTCAATACTGCGCTCCATGCTTTCGACACGATTGTCCAAGTCATCGAGTTCAGACAAACGGCGCTCGTGGTCGTTCAGGCGTCTTTCGTGTTCGCTTACAAGAGTGGCGTTTTCCATGCGGCTATCCTTTAGCTGAGATAGTAGCGGTGATTGTGGCGGCTTCGCTATAAGCCAGTTGGAGATACTGCGCACCGCAGGTAAAGTTCATGTAGAAATCTCCGGCAGCGGAAATAGCGTCGGAGTTGGATGATGGGTAAAATGTAGTTCCGTCGGCGCTTACGTTGACGCTCATCGTACCTGACGCTGAGACATTTCCGTACACAGAGACATTAGCCAATCCGCCCGTGTTTACTGTAGAAGAAACGCCACCAGCCGCAACAGCGACGTCGTTCCATGCGTTACCTGTTGTGCCTACTACTGGGAAGCTGGTAACACCTACGGTTCCTATAGCTGCTGTTCCAGCATTAAGCCCTACTGTGCCTACAGAATTAGTACCTGCATTAAGCCCTACTGTGCCTACAGAATTAGTACCTGCATTAAGCCCCACATTACCAATAGATTCCGTACCAGCCGGTAACGCGGATAACTGCACCGGGAAATCAGCAGGGTTGACAATGAGGACTTGTCGCCCTTCGGCTTGAGTAAATGGTGTATCTGCGGGGGCGATGGTATCAGGCATGGGTTGGTCTCCGAAAAAGGTTTAATTCAAGTTACGGGCGATTTTTCAAAAAGTATAGGTTTGGACCGCTGTAACTGTCGTCGCCGCGTTGATTTCCGCCTTCAGCAATTCCAGCTTGTCGCTCATCTTGTGCAGATACAACTCTCCCTGCTGGAAGGCGCTCATAATCTGCTGCGGCGTCATGTACACGAAAGAACCGCCTTGCAGATAAACTTTACGCCCCAGGAGTTCCCATGCCGCCGTGCCGTCTGTAACGGGGGTGCCGAAAGTCGTGGGAGGCGTAGGGGCAGAAGTGCCAGACTTACCGGCTGTGGAGCAAAACAGGATGACGCCGCCGACCGAGCAATATGCGCCAGCGGCATAGTCCATGGACGCCGCCCATGCCGGAGCGCTGAGCATGGCGTTTGCCGTGATGGCGAGCGACAGATTGAGCGCCTGCCGCGACGTGGTGTTGTCCACCTGATAAGTTGTGCCCCCGATAGCGACGGGGACGGTGTTCGTGGCGGCGTTGTAGGCGTTGGTGACGATGGTGATCTGGGCGGATTGGGCCTGCTGCAAGAGTACGCTACTCGGTGCCGCGACGATTTTCCCGTTGCTGAGAGTATATTGTCCATAATTCGTCGCTTGATCTTGCGTGCAGGGGATAGCTCCGGTGGGCAAAAATGATCCATCAGAGCAACCCATACCAGTAAACAATGTACCGGAACTATTAGTGATTAGATAATACTGTGGTGTTTTCATGATCTATCCTTAAGTTGTTGGGATGGCTATAGCGTCAATGGAAATGTTGCATGAACCAGCCGAAGGTGTGGCTATGTTATACGTGATGGTCACAGCAGCTCCGGCGGATACCGAAAATATGCCATCAGCGTTAAATCCCGTGAATACGGGAGTAGCCGATACATTATAATAGTTAGCGTTAGCCATCACCGATGTAGCATTCGTTCCAACAAGGGACGACGAAGTGCCCGTGACTGACGTTGAACCATAATCAATAACCCCGTTGCCGCGCACCATAACTAATTGGTTACATGGAGCAGTCCATGATATAGATACTGACGCGGAAGATACGGAACCAGGGGTTGATAAAGCGGAAAAAATGTCAAATTGACCCAACTGCACCGCCGCGTTGTTTTGGGTGGCTGGGGCGACTACCTCTTGCCCAAACGTCCGCGCTCGCCAGTTTGTGCCGTCCCAATCCACGCTGATACCTTGCGACGGAGACGATGCCGGAATCTTCCACGAGTACACCTGCGAACCATCCGGCAATTCGATGTACGGGCTACCAGTGGTGACATTGGAAGCTACGGTAACAGAGCCAGAAGCTGATGCAGAGCCGTAAAAAGTTGCACCCTGCCCTTCTACACTACCGGGTTCCAAGGTAAGGGTTATATCTGCGGTAATCCCGCTACTTGGCTGAACTTCAGTCTCTAGTGTATTACCTAGAGTTATAGTTTCCGAAGCCGCTGGTGCGAGTAGTTGAAATGCTTGACCATAGGGAATGAGATTACCATTACTGGTGGCAGAAGCCCCACTCACCGTACCAGAAGCAACAATATCCCCTCCTGCGGTCACATTTCCAGGTACATCAAAGTTGTCTACATTACTGATTGCGCTAATGCGCCCATCGCTGTCTACGGTGACGCTAATGGGATTGATGTACGTTCCCGATGTCGCTCCGGTACTAGCCAAGGTTGGATTGGGTAACGTACCTACGAGAGAACCGCCAAGCGTACCGACGTTGGACGCAGCAGCACCGGAACCCAAATCTGCCGCGAGCACTTCTCCGTTGCGGGACAGGATGGCTCCGGCACGGACTTGGCCTGTCGTGGAACTGGTCGTGATAACCGTCTGTCCGGCACTTAGGACGGTGGAGGCGATGAAGAGGGTGTTTAGGTTATCGGGTTCTGTAGTGGTGGCTTGGAATTGGATGGTGTCTTGATTTTCTGCGTAGGCTGTATATGGTTGATATGATGGGGAAAAATCCGGGTGGCCGACCGGGGGACCCACGACGCTGAAGGCTTCTTGGGCGACCGAGCCAGACACGGCCACAAGGTAAGCTGTGATTGATCCTGTGCTCGGAACCAGTGATGAAAAGTCTACCGTTGCACTGCTACTGGATTCACCGTCCACTGTGCCATTAGCACTAGCCAATGTTCCATCGGAGAACAGTGCCATGAAGGGCAACGGTGCGTTTACAGTGACGTTTAGCCCTGAGTACGAAAATGACAGGTTGCTAGCGCCAACTAAACCCGGCGTGTGGAGCGCCGATGTTATGTCATCGAGTGAATCAGAAACCAGCCCAGCGGCGGCGTTGAGTTGATCCTGTGATAGGAACTCATTGTTATTGAATAAGGGTGTGCGCATTCCACTGGACTCCAAGCTGGCATATAGCCTCAATCATACGGAGGCTATGATCTTTGTCCAGAGTATGCGATTAAGCGATTGTTTTTGCTAGACGTTTTGCTTCTTCGCGTTTCTTGGCGGCTTCGGAAAGCCTAGCACGTTTTTCTGGGGTAAGATTTTCTCGTTTATGTGCTTCTGACATTTTGGATCGCGCTTCTGTGGTACGTACTTTACCAGTGTTAGATTTTGATATTTTGGCACGGGATTCTGCACTAAGGACTCTTCCAGTAGCAGATTCGGACATTTTTCTGAGAGTGTCTTCACTAAGGTTTTCTCTTTTACGTAGTTCAGACAATTTGGCGCACGTTTCTGGACTTAAAACCGTTCCTTTTTTCGATTCTGACATTTTTATACGGGATTCTTCAGTATGGTGCTTCCCGTACATAGGATGTTTTTCTCCAGAAAGAGCTTTTGATATTTTTTCTCTAGTTTCCGCACTAACGCCGTGTTCTAAATATCTATTTTTCGCGGACTCTGAAAGTCTTTCTTTTGTTTCTTCGGTATGGTGCCTTCCATACATTGGGTGCCTTTCTCCGGCTTCTCTTTTAGCATCCCACACTCTTGTCATTGATACAGATTTTTTAGCCAGCGTTTCCGCACTTGGGGATTTTCCATATTGAGGATGATTCTCTCCTTTATGTGCTTCAGATAATTTCTTTCTTGTTTCTTCGCTTGGTTTAATTCCTTTGTGAGACTCTGATAATTTTATTCTGGTTTCTTCGGTACATTTTCTACCTGTTTGAGCTTTCGACATTCTTGCTTTTGCTTCTTCAGTGTGCTTTCTACCTTTTCCAGCATTAGACATTTTTATTCTAGTAGCTTCGCTAACAACTTTTCCTTTTGCGATTTTAGACATTTTTTCTTTTGTCTCTTTACTATGACATTTTCCACTGAAGCCGTTAAGTTCGCCTGTTTGTAGTTTAGACATTTTTTCTATAGATTCTGGTGTATGTTTTCTTCCTAGCATTGGCCTTCCAGCAAATTTAGCCACGTTATAATTACTGTGATTATAAGATTTATAATGATCCATCCAAAATTGTTCTCGTTCTTCAAGAATTTCTTTGATCGGCTCGCATTCTTCAATAACAGAAAACTCAAATGCAGATTCACCATACTTATCCCAAGCATGTTGTAGTTTTATAGAATGGTGAGTATTGTTATTTAATTCTTTTTTATGAATGTTCCATCGGTTATAAAAATTGATTGTACTTCCCACATACACCTTACCGTTAGTTGTGTTCGTGATTTTGTATATTCCGCTTACTTTTTTACTCATATCACACACTCCAGTCTAGAGAGTCACTTGAGAGGATGCAGCAAGCCGGTGACTGGTCGGCGGTTCGGGTTCGATGCCCTAGCTGCAAATAAATTATAGCATTATGCCGTAACGAATACAATAGGCGTCCACGTCCCTGCGTTATAGATGTAAAGAATTCTCGAAACGCTATCAAAAACTTTATCCCCATTGCTCCCAACTGTGCCCAGCGTGTTCGGATCACCCGCGACTTGAGAAAAATTTGTGAATGCATCTGCACCAAGCGCGATAGAGCTACCACTAGCAGGATTTCCGTTGTTCTCTGTAATAATGGTGTACGTACTCACGAGACTGTACCCGTTACGGCAGTCCAGACGGCTGTGGTGGAAGTGCCAGCAGTGGTACAGATATAAAGTACATTTTGCCCAATGGAAAAATACTTGTCATTTAATCCACCAGCGACGTTATTGTTCGGGTCTTCCGAACCCATAGTGAAATTTGTGAACGCATCAGAGCCGATTTGTTGAGCCCCGCTCGGGTTTTGTGTAACAATAACTGGATTAGGAACAACTGCCAGCGACGGGTTCACGGTGGGGTCCGACAAAAACACTGTCGGAAGCGAACTCGTAACATTGTTAGTACTATTTGGGATCGTAAAATTAAAAGCAGTAACCGGCTGCCCGATGTACGACCCAGTTACACGATCTCTGCCTAAGTAGTTGATTGTATTGAGATATAAACCACCTCCGAGCACGTAGAAAGGTGTAAACGGTACGCCCGCTGGTCTGACATTACCCAGTGTCAAAGCCAACTGATTGTATTCCGACTGAGGAAAAGACGATCCGAATTTCAAGTACCATCCTACATTCGGGAAGTTCTCGGTAATGCTGGCCTTGATTCCGTAAATCAATGACACATAATCCAATATCGCTACAGGAGGTCCTTTACCATCCAATATCGTCTGCGTGATAAGTGCCATGTAGTCGGCGTCGGTTTGTTCGTTGAGTCGTGCGATACCGCCAAGCAACTGTCCCCAGAAATCCAGCCACTTGCCTTGAGCATTGGCGAAGGTCGTCATACTTACAATACCATTGGAACTACTGGTGTACCGATCCAGTGCTGCGGTCAAGCTGTTCATCACCCACTGAAAAGTATCCCCGCTCCGCTTGTAGGTATCCGGCAAGTCGCCAAGTTGATAAGCAATATCAGCCCATTGCATAGCGTCAGGTCAAGTTCACGGTGAAGTTTTGCAGAATAACCCGCTGTATCGCGGTCCCGGATACCGATGTTACCGCTGTGCCGTTGTATAGCAGTTGGATGGAAAGATTCGTCAAATACCCTCCGATAGCATTACTGATTGCCGCATTGATAGCGGATTCATAAGCCGTTTGCCCGAACAACAATGCTGCAAAATACTGTACGAGCGCCACTTGTGCGGCGGCGGTTGCCGAGTTCACAAAAGAAGAATACGTCACGGAGCCACTGACGTTCACGGTAGCATATACGGGGCTTACCGCATTGACGGTGAACGGAACACCAGCCGGACGATACCCTAACGCGCCCGTTGCTTGGCTCCCGTTGAGTAGACTGGTTACGGCGCTAATGAGTCCTGCGGAAGCGCCACCGCTGCCATTGTCCACGTAGACATCGAACCCTGCGCCGGAGGCCAGTGTAACCGTCCACGGCTCATATACCGTGGAGAACTTCACGTACTCGGACGTGCCGGGGTTATTGACACCGATCACGGCATTGGCGATGGACACGGGCGTAGACAAACCCAAGGACGCCACGATAGCGGTAAAGCGTGAAAGCGTCTGCGCGGGTGTCTCCGCGTTGCCTCCCCCTGTAGTGGGGGACAGGTTGGACACCTGCAACGGATAAGTGAGCGAAGACACCAACTGACTGATTGCTCCCGCCGCGACATTGCCGATGGAGCCTAGCGTAGAGGCCTGCACAGGGATATTGACAGACGTGGAACCCTGATTGAGAACCGCGTTTACGGTCGTGGTGAATTGTGTACCACCGACGGTTTGTACAATGGTTCCGGCAGGAATACTCACGGCTTGCGAAGTCACTGGCGGATTGGGCTGAAAGGACGTTGCGAAAGTGACGGTGCCGACCGCGCCCGTAGCGCCAAGAGGCGTTACCCCAAAGGCGGAATATGCGCCGTAAATAGCGGCTTGATACGCAAGCGCCTGGTTCTCCACTTCCTCGATTTCGACGACGGAGCCAATAGCCTCTCCCAGCGTGCGGATTTGCGATCCGACGTTGTAGTCTGTAAGCACACCAGACTGTGCCGACATGAACGCCAACAGCGCGGCGCTTACGTCCGGGCTGAGTGGGGGAGCGGGTACAGATATTGAGGAAGTAGCCATGATTAAACCCTAATTAAAATAGTGAAAACAAGCAATGATTTCAACACAACTCCTTGTTTATGCAAGCGGAAGCAGCACTTGATCTATTAGCGTCCCAGACGTGGTGTTCAACCCATTCGGGATCACCGTACATTGATACTGAATCGCGCCATTGGCGAGCAACTGCACATTGGCGTTTACCACTTGGTATGAACGCGGGTCGGACATAATGGCGGATTGCGCGAAAGCGGCGATATTACCGGACGTATTGCTCGACATGATTTTTCCTACTTCTGGCGGAATACGGCTGCCGAAATTAGGATGATACATGAGCGACCCTTGCGTCGTTTGCAACCGTCGTCCAAGCGCCATGTTGTAGTTTGGATAGCCGGATATAGTATCGAAGTCTCCCAGCCACGGCGGCATTTCCCCGTTGAGCGGGCCGAAATAGAGGTCAACGCCTAAATAGTTCACCTGATAATTGATGGCTTGACTGCTTCCCTCACCACTGAGATATAAAAGTGAACCTTCCGGCGCGAGTCCTGTTCCAACGCCGATGTACGGCGGCATGAGATTGTTAGCCTGTGCGATTTGCTGCCAGTCCTCGTAATTGCCCAAGTCACGAGCCGCCAAGTCCATGAGCGTCGTGCCATTGCGGAGCGTACCGAGTTGGATATTGGCGCTCTGTTGTGTGCGTAGTGCAATGAGTAACTGGTTTAGTTGCGCGATGGTGTTCTGAATCGTCAACCGCATGACGCTCATTTGCTGACAGAGCAAGTCAGTCGGGTCACTGAAATAAATAGAAACGAAGCGGCTTAACGAAGGCAATGAAACCAAAAGATTCCATGACTGCGTGAGATTGACAGAAGATATTCCGCTTCCGTTCAGCACAGATTCATAAGACGCCAAAGAGCAATTCTGCATAAGGATAACCGCGTCGTACACGGTGCCGGTATATTTGATGCCTTGCGTCGTTAGAGCGGTTGCGAAGTCTCCCCATGCGTTTGCCGCCGATTGTGCTTCTGAGATGAAATTGTCGGCGGTCAATCCAGTGGGGGGAGTTTCAAAATTGAATCCCATCCAGAATGATAATAAGTCCGGTGCGGTAATGATGCTTTCTCCATACGCCAATGGATTGATGCTCACGGAAACCGTCGGTTGATAAATAGAGGACAGTGCCGTCATCATGGCGGAAAACGCATTGATCCTGCTTGAAATGAAAGCATTATCTGTAGGAGATACTTGCGCGGCATACGCCTGCGCCTCAGCGAGATTCTGGAACGCCGGTTGTCCGAAGTTATATATGGAGAATGCGCCAATAGCATTCAGCGCATTTTGGCAAGTAGCGAGCAACCCTTCCACAACAGGAACGCCTGCGTCTGGTTCGGCAGGGTTAAGGTTGTCGTAGGCATACGCCATCGCAGAAAGATACGCATTCCAGATAATACCGGGGATGCCGGGAACTGGACCTAAGCCGCTCACAATATGCCTCCTAGTGTCGTAGCAACGCCTGCAAGTTCTTGATACGCGGAACCTACTTCTCCAATGAACCCAGTCACCGCGTTCATGACGTTGCTCGACGCAATAGCGAACATTTGGTCAATGGGATTCGGGGCTTGCGGTGCGGGAGGGGCACTAACCCGCTTTATGCCAGCCAACTTCAAATTGTAGTACGTCCACAATGGGCGTGAGGCGTCGAGACGTATTTCCTGTTCACCAATCGGTACGACTTCCCAATATTCACTGGAGAAATAATCGTAAAACTCCATAATGAACAAGTCTTTTGCGTTGTTGTTCATTTGCTCTTGATTGAATACCGCAAATACATCAAAGAGCTTTTGTAGTTGAATGATGGACGCCAAGCCGGTAAATTGAAAATCGTCGTTGGAGTGCCGCTTCCAGCCGGTAGTTCCTTCGATGGAGAACATGGCAGGGCTGTTGCCGTACTGGTCCACGATACGATTGACACCGTATGCGGTAACTGGACCTTGCACGTCGTAGATATTCGTCATGGCCGTAAAGGACTTGCGTACCGTTTGAGGACTCAACGGAAAAGTGTAACTAAGCACGGCGGAATACGGGGCTTTAGGAGTGCGTACCGACAAGGTGTATAGCGCCAACTGCGTATTGGCGACACTTTCCGTCCGATACTCTTGAAAGATTTGCGTGAAACCGTTGGCGGAGGAGGATGTGGTAGTAGTCATTATATGATCTCCACAATACCGCCCTCAAGACACGAGGTAGCGTATAAATGCCCATTATTCCACATGAGCGAACTCAGTCCGATAGGCGTAATTTGCGGCTGTTGCCCGTATTGCGGAACCATTTGTGAACTGACAATGCCTCCTGTATTTACTTCGTAAAGGTTATTCTCCACGGTTGTTACCCAGAGATTGCCGGAATCGTCGAATGTACATGCGGAAGGACGCTCGCTAATGCCCAGTACCGTGTTGTTCCAGCCGCCACTGACGTATAAGGACGCCGTGGACGTTTGCGTGGCCTGTAGCGTGAACGGTTGCGCGAACTGGTACTGATACGACATGGTGGAACCGCCAACGAAGATACTCTCCATACTGTCGGTGACGGCAATCGGTACAGGGCTTCCCATAGGTGCCGGAGCCGTGTTCATTTGCGTGAACTTCCCGTTGATGAGTCCAAAGATTCGCACAAGGCTGTTGGTGGAGTCGGTAACGCACAACTGGCCTTGTATCCACAAGAGGTCATCGGCACTCCCTGCCCATGAAGAACCGCCGAGCACAACACCACTGGCAATCGCCGTCAAGTAGCCTGTAGTACTACTGTAACCCGCTACATAGAGAATGCCGAACTCGTCTTGGGTTATGGTTGTTGGTGTATAAGACAACGCGCCGGACGCGCCAACGCTCCATACCTGATTCGCTTCGTTGATATAGGCGAACCCGGAGGCCACGGTAGCGAATACCTGCGTGTTGCTGAGGGCATATACATCGGTAGGACCATTTATCGCTATCGTCGCTCCAGAAGCCCATACGTTATTGGACGCATTGAACAGGGTAATTTGGTTCAACGGCGTTTGGCAAATAAATGCCGTGAGCGAATTGGGGGTGACTACGACGGCCCCGGCGTCGGAAAGCGTGAACGTCTGCGCCAGATTGAACACGTCCACATCCATGTTGTACAGTTGCACGACACCACTTGCTGAGGAGTTTACGAATAACTGCTCCGCGTTTGGCGTCCAAGCCAAGTAGTCCGGCTCGTTAATGTCAATCGTCTGCTGCACCATCCAAGTACGGTTCTTGTCCATGAGCATCATGAGTTGGTTGTTTGGCGTGTTCAGGCCCACCAACATACCCATCGTCATAGGCGACATGGAGAACTGGGTAAACCCATTCATGAGCGTCGAGTCTGCCCATCCACAAACACCAAGTACGCCAGACGCAGAGATCGCAAAGCAGGATGGGTTCGTGACTGTGCCGCTAACGGCTCCAGAAGCCGCTGTAGCGAGGTCATAAGTGCCGATGGACTGTTGGGTAGGAAGAATGGTGTAAAGTGTATTCCCGTAAGACAATAGCCCCCTGGAAAGTACCCCGAAGTCAAACGGTAGTTGCGTAGCGTTGTCGATCAATGTCGCTGGCAGCGCGAGCGAGCCGTTCACCAATTCTGCGGAATAACTGGACGCACCGTTCAATGTCGCTGGCAAGTCCACGGAATTATCTACTAAAGATACGGATAGATTGGCCGTCGTAAATAGCTCTCCAGCGGAATCTATGGCGTATACTCCACCACTTGCGGGAATAGACAGTCCGGTAGAGGCGCGGTTCGGAGGGATATTATATGTGTCGTTGACAGCCCCGGAAGCCGTTACATCCACAATAGGGCCTGTCAAACCTATGGCCCACATACCGCCATTATTATCAGATATTCCGGTATAGAAGCCGTGCTCAACTCCGCTAACGGCATAACTGGTTAATCCAGAAGCCCCACTTGCCCATATCTGAGGTTGATAGAAGTCTGGCAACAGAAACTCCGGTGTAATCGCCGTTGAACGAGCGAGTACGTTTCCGCTAACCGGGAAAGTGTAGGTTGCCAAGGATTAAATTCCTTCAAACGTCAGTACACCCGTGTATGTAGTCGTAGCATTCGGTGCGGCAATGACAACTTCCGTGGTAGTCGTTCCTGAAACCGTAAGGCCGGTTGTATTGATACCCACGGCGGGGGCGTTGACGAAGGCTACGGGGAACGTGATCGTCTGGTTAGTCGTGGTATCGTTTTCATACGCATTGAAAAATGCGACAAACTTCTTAGCAACACCTTGGTCCGGCATGGAATAATCCACCGTGCCTGCCGTCGTACCAGCTAATGAGCCGCTTGTGGTGGCAGCGTTTGCCAGCGCGGTAACAGCCCCAGTGAAAGTGCCAGTAGTACCGCTGACTGCTTGCAGAGTGGTATTTCCAGCATTACTAAAGCCGCTTACAGAAACAGCCCCAGTGAAGTTCCCCGTGGTACCACTAACAGCCGCTAAAGTCGTAGACCCGGAGACGGCAATACCGGCCTGAAAGGACTGTTCCACCGAGAAATTGTTGTTGACACCCGTGCCACAAACGCTAACGACTCCACTGGTTCCTGACACGGACAACGAATTGGTGGTTGAGATATATTCGAGAACTGTAGCCATGACGCACTCCAACCAGAAGATAGATATTCCTTATCTTCAGCCCAAGCGCACAATTCCGCAAGGTTTACAGACTAAGCTATTGTTTTCAATCCGCTAATTGTTGATTTGGCACGCCGGATGTACCGTTGGGTGTCGGATGTGTATGAATATCGTAGGTAGAGCGAATAAGATTGATGTTACCATAAGCGCCGTTGTAGTCCGCAATCGTTTGACTGGCTTGGATATTGCCGTTTACTTGCATGTTGCCTACGAAAGTAGATGCCCCATTCCACGTCAAAGGCCCGTTGAACGTCCATGCTGATGCAGTAAGGTTCGCGGTATTTGGCGTGTTGAGTGTAATAGCCCCGTTGGGTGCAATAACGATAGAAACGCCAGAAGCCGTGTTGATGCTGATATACTTAGGAGAAGGTGGATTCGGCACGCGTTCCGCTTGAGTAATCGCCAATCGTTCCTGCACTTGGTTCGTGCCCACGCTATGGCGGTACGTCTGTGCTACTTTTCCGGTTTCAGAGACGACAATACTGGTTCCGTCCGGAAACACAATGCTCTTGTCACCATTGAGATTCAGGTGTTCCCAATAGCCGCTTTGATGCGCCAAATACTTCGTGAAAGGTTCTCCGGGCCCAGACGTTACAGCATCCATTTGGTTAGCGAACAATGCGCCAAGCCACACGCCATTGCGTTCGTCGTTATTAGGGAAAGCGATCAATCCCCATGTGCCCAATCCCGGCAATGGTTCCTGGTTGATCCGCCAAGCATCAGCAGCGCCTTGGTACAATATCCGAACCGGATAACCCGCCATTTGTCCAGACGAGCGAAAGATCACGTTGACGCCACCAATCTCAGGGGCGTGCGAGACGACTTGGCCGAGGGCTAGGGTGGAGATCATTGTTCTTCTTCTTTCGGCGTTATGGAGATCATTGGCCTGTGGCTCCCATAGGATTGATATACACTTGCGCTATTTGTCCGAGTATTTGCTTTGTCGTTGGTGAGGCGGCGTCGATGGGTTGTAATCCTATTTGGTTGGGTTCACCTGGTATGCCTGGAACATACAATCCATTCTGTCTCATGGCATAACCAGTATGTACTTGTATAAGCAGTTTTACGTCATCATACACGGTCTTTGGCAACCCTCTGGACAAACCAAGAGTTGTCGTAGATTGCTCGCCAAAAACATACGATTGCGTGACAGAAGTGATATAGAAGTCCCACTCTACTCCGTTTTTGAACGGCGCGTATGAAAACCTGTTTCCGGGGATAATGTCCGGGCGTAATTCCATGACGATTTCACCAGAGGCCATGTTAGGAGTCGGTTCAAAATAACTCGTTTGTCGTAAAGCCAAATTTTGAATAAGTGCTTTGTATCCTAGTGGATTACTGGCGTTCTTCTGTGAGGCAAGTCCGGCAGGGTCAGCGAACCATTGAACCTGTGCCACTTCCGGGCGGTATCCGTAACGATGGATAGATCCGGTATCAATCCATGTTGCAAATAAATACAGGAACGGAGCCACGTTATTATTGCTAACTCCGAACATTTGATTGTACCAGGTAGGATTCACGATGTAAAAGTTTCGCACTTCATCAATGTTGAATGAAATGTCAGATTTTATGAATCCTGTGTTTTCCAAATTGAACTTCTGTAGGTTGCTCCATCTTGTGCTATCCATGCTATACGTTCCGTTACTCGGCGTAGAACCCTGTTTATACGAGTTCGTGTAAGGCAACGGGTTGACGCGAGCAACGATCGTTGGGGTAGCTGAAAGAAACCCTTGTCCGTCTTTGAAATCCAAAGAAATTGGCGAGGCAGACGATTGATAAGATTGGCCGATGGCATATTGTGAGTAACTTGTTGGGGCCGTTATAACAAAAAACTCATACCAAGGAAAAGGAAAGAAACCAAGAAACTTCTGCATCCAGTTTCCTTCAGTAACCATGAAAAAATCACCGATAGGAATTTCCACGCCGCCAGCAGGCGTCGGGTATTCTTCAAACCAATTTGACATGATTTGCGAGAAGTTGATGCTGGAACCATTATATTGAAAATATGTCTGCGACAACATGCCTTCGTTTCCTGCCATAATGGTGTTATACCACGCTGCACCAAGAGATGCTGGTGTTCCTCCTAGCAACGAACTACCTAAAATTGCCGGTAATCCTATCGTACCAAAAACCGCGCCAGCCGTAGCGCCGAGCATGGTCAATGTGTAGTAATTATCTGTCGCAAAGAAATATTGAAAATCATAACCTGTCACGGTGATGGTGCGAACTACGCCTCTACCAGTTACCCATGACTGCACCTCGGCGGGAGATGATACCACGCCGATCATGACGATTTGACGATGATCGTAGCGTTTCATGCCGATGACCACTAGAGACATGGGGGTTATAACTTCCGTCCATGACGGTCCTGAGTTTGGTCCTAATGGGCCTCCGGGAGCCAAACGAAATTGGAACGTGCCCGGATTCGTATTGCGAATATCTTTATGCGTAATACACTCAAGAACGCCTGCCTGATCTCCTGTTACCGTATATTTGCCACCTTCATATGGGTAAATATCTACGACGATGCGCGGAGTAGAATTTTGTGCGCCCATTATGGATTCTTTATGACGTGCAACTGCGTTGCGTGTTTAGGACCGCTGCCAGCCATAAAATCGTTGGTTCCTTTAATAATATGCCCATGAGCTAATTGTTTTGCTGCGTCCATAGCAGATTGAGCTAAGTTTCCTATAGCTTTATCCGCTAATTTTGCTACTCCCGCAAGACTACTCATGTTTGTAGCGAGCGTTTCAAAGATGATATAACTGCTACGCAAATGCTGGACTTGCGCTGTGAGGTTCGCACCACGAATAGACGCATTCGTATTTGGCGAAGTGACATACGGAGACGCGGCACCTGATAACGCCACCCCACGGTTATACAACCGCATACCATTCGCATGACTACCGTAATCCGACCGCATGGTGGCTGACGTTTGTTGTCCTAACCCAAATGCAGTTGACTTTGGGTTGCGAGCAATCAAGCTCCACGATTGATCCTCAACGGCTCCCGGAATACTAGCAAGAATTAACGGATTGACGTTCTTTCTTTCCGCGTCGGCGAGTATCCTGTTCACGTCTTTCGGAGGAATCCCCTTAGCAAGCATAGCCTGCTTATAAGCACTTTTTCTACTTTTTACAAAAGTAGAGCTGCCCCTCCAACCCATACCCTGTGCATATTGCATTTCGGTACTTGCTGTACCGTAACCTTTGCCGGGAATTAGTTTACCATAATGATAGGCCCTGAGCATACTTTGCACATTTCCGCCATACCGTTTTAGTTTTCCGGCTACATCATTTGTCATGGACCCAATTTCCATTCGGCGCAGTGCGCTTCTATGCTTGCTCTCAAACAGAAGTAAATTTCCGTAAGAAGCGGCTGCTTTTGCGTGCATGGCTTTCTGTTGAGCAAGCGGCAATAAACCTCCGCCAGCCACATACGCGATTCTTTGCCGCCATGTCGTTCCAGATTCAGCAGCGGCGATACTTGGTCCGAGACCGACTCCAGTCAAACCGCTTCCAGCAAAAGAACTAGCAACTCTTTCTGTTAAATTGTAATCATTGGAAGCCAAATGTGCTAAATGCTTTGCGGCGAAATAAGAAAATCCGTTTTTACCAAGTTTGGCAATGTTTGCAAGCGCCATGCGCCCAGCTTTGGTTTTACTAAGGGCGGCATATTCCCTTGATCCAAGAATTCTCTTTATGCCACCAATAGATGTTGGTAAATGCCCGTGGTTCATCTTGCGCTCATATTCCATGAACGCCATAGTCTGTACGGGCAGTTTTCCAACAGACATTGACCCGCGTTGTAAGTTTCCTTCCATGGAAAGTATGCCAGCACCAGTTCGCATACTTGGCGCACCGCTTGTCATGAGTCTTGCGCCAAATCCCAGTACACTGCGAGCAGATACACCTAGCCCACTTGTTCCTACTGCCTGAGACAAACTATGTTTCATGGACTGGAGCACTTCAGCACGGTTTAATCCGCTCTTTACAGCGGTCTGCATGACACGACCCCATAACGTCATGTACCTATGGTCAGAACTGACAGGACCAGATATGGATGAAGTCATGCCACCAAGGCTTACCGAAACGCCTTTTCTCGCAGCACCAGGCAGAATTCCCATCGCCGCGCCTTGCCCAAGGATTCCCGCATATATGTTTTTGGACATACCGCCAAAGCCATTCATATTATTGGCGTATCCTACTGCCCCCATAATTTGTTTGAATTTGCTCAGGCTTCCTATCGGAGCGCCATAGCTACCCATTATGCCAGCCACTTGATCCGGCATAATTCCAGAAGTCAGCATCCACGTTGGAAGAGCTTTTCCTCCTCTCGGCATTATCTGGTTCATGAACGACAATTTATTGCCGCCGTAGGCACGACCAAAGCGTCCCATTTGTTGACTGAGCGGCATGTATGGGGATGCGCCACGAACAACCTTATTGGATAGTTTAGTGAGCCACCAAGGGGCGGTTGCTACAGCGGTGACAGCGGCGATAGGGGCTATATATCGTTTGAGCAGGCTGAATACCCCTCCCCCTTCTACGGCTTCGCCTGCGGTAATACCTCCTCCGCCACTACCTGCCGCTCCGGGTCCAAAACCACCTCCACCAACGCCACCAAAACCACCTCCGCCCGCTGATATTCTTTGGGTGTATCGAGACATAGCGTAACTAGGTGCTGGGAATCCTATAGCTCCGCCACCAGGGCCACCTAACAACCCAGCGTAAGCGTAACGATTACCCGTAACATGGGCTTGCGTTCTACCATAAAAAGGTCCAACCGCAGTTGATCTTGTGAAAATCGACAACTCTTTACTATCAATTTTCTTTATTTCATGGAGCGTCCGGGAAATGGTCTTGAGTTCTTTGGAGCTTGAACCACCCGCAGGAATATATTCTCCTGTCAGAGCGCGTCCGCCGCTACCCCCTCCTCCGATAAAAGGAATCATGGCACGGTTGCTTGGCACCGAGTATGATTGACGTGCCGAACGGGCAGCAGACAGCGACGATTTTATTGCGGATTGTGCTACGTGACGATGAAACTCGTCCATTTGCGCTTTGGCAATTTTCGTCGCCATCGCATTGACGCGGGATTCAGGCATTCCTTTTTTGTTGGCGTAGTTCTTGAGATTGTTTCGGTTACTGAGCACCTTGCGCGGGTTGAACAAGTTGCTCGACGGATCAGCCATCGCGTAATCTTCTTCAAACTGCTGTTGCGTAGCAGGGTTAGGATGATCCAATAGATTATCCCATTCCTGCCGCAATCTAGACTTGCCGCCTCCACCAGCACCGCCCCCTGGACCGGCTTTACCGCGCATGTTGATGGATGTGGCCATTTTTCTACCTCAATTCAGAAAGCCCTTGACCATTATCCTTGGTAGGACTTACGGCATACTTCTCACAAAGACGTTTTGACGTGAAGTAATAAAAATACTTCTTCCCGTTCTTTAATGCAACCCCTCTCTGAGAACCAAAGTAATACACACGGTATCCGTCGTAAGTATTTGCGTAGTTGATTCTGAGATCATCACGCAATCGCAAAGGGTTTAACAGGAAAATATTACCCGTCATGGCAACCGCTTGCTCACCTGAAATGCACGTATTGTTCTGTGCCTCATAGATGAGCCACTTCGTTCCAGCACTAGCCACCACGGGCATTACACACATCACAACTGCCATCAACCACAGCTTCACCTTCATTTCGCGTTCTCCTTCCGTTTCTTGTACCTGTCTGGTATTACTGGCTTTTTGCCACCGTACATCATTTTTTCCCAAGCGTCATCTGTTAGCGTATCCCGCCACGCTTTCAACTCCGCAATGCGACTTGGCGTGTCGGATTGATCGTTGGGACGAGAAAACTTCAATTCTTCCGGTGCGTCTTTGGAATACATCTCCAATATAAAGTCCAGTTGGGCCTCTGTTAAGGATAGTACCTTTTCCTCAAACGGGCTCGCTTGCAGGATTCTGCTCACTCTCCAGAGTTTTTGCGCCAGCGGTGTCTCCGTTTCCAGGCCCGCCGAAGAGAAAGATGTCCAGGAGACGCTCCATCTCCTCAACAACATTCATGACCAGTAAGACGGTCTCAGGCGGGAATTTTTCGGAGTCCACTACAGGCAAACCCTTGGCATCAGCGGTCCATACCCAAGTGGCAGTAGTACCCTTGCAGAGCAGTCTCTCGAAGGTTGCGAGGGCTTTCAATAGGTTGTAGGTGTAAGCGTCCAACCCGGACATATCACCGCCAGAGGCAGGCTCGATCCGGCGTAGGATTTCTCGCTGACGAGCGCCGATGCCAATGTGGTCGAAGGGTGTCGGGATACGAAAGACGTAAACTTGTCCTTCGTAGGGGACTTCTAGGGTTGTCTGTAGGACGTTAGCTTTTTCAGCCATGGTGTTGCTCTCCGGTTAGTGTTTGGTGGGTGGAGTATAGTGGGCTTAGCCAAAGTTTGCAAATTCGCCGTGGAGTTCTAGGGCGGCTTTGCAGTAGGCGGCGTGTGCTTCTTCTGGTGTGTCGAAGGTGCCTAGATGAATTTGTTTCTTATCTATCGTTATTTTTGCACCCCATTTTTTACCCATAGCGTGTACGCCTTTGTAACCTGATGTATTTAAACTCATTTTACCACGATTTCTCATATTTTCAGATTGTGTAGCGATTCGTAAATTACAACGCCGGTTGTCGAGAGTGTCACCGTTGATATGATCGACAAATACTCCTTTTGGGGCGTTCATGATTACTCTTTGCATGTGTACCGCCGATAGTTTTCCGTCAGAGTTTTTAGTAGCATTTTGAGCATAGTATGAAAAAGTATGTTTTCCCCAAGCGGCAAACCAATTTCTATCTTTAACTAAGTCTATATCCTCTATGTCAACTATCGCAAATTGACCTTGTGTTAATGGTATTTTATATACGATTCCATATTTTTTACTATTTATTTTTATAGGACGGCGTAGCGGCCCATCGTCTTTGTTATACTTTTCCATAGTAATACTATCTTCTGAACGATAGAATTCTCCGTGCAATTCTTTTGCGGCAGATTCATACATTTCCACGGCCTCATCAAAAGATTTTGATGAGCCTATATAATGATATTTTCCATTGGTTCTAGTGGATATTTCGTATTTTCCTCTTCTGAACTGTATACCCTTGTGTCCAGATGTATTTGTTATAGATTTTCCTCTATTTAAATTATTTTGAGCACATGAGCATGATCTAAGGTTGTCGCGAGCATTATTAAGAGGGTTACCATCAATGTGGTCAATCATGAAGCCTTTTTCTGCGTCCATAATTAACCTGCCGATATTTATTGTAGTTCTTTTTCCGCAATCTCTTTTTACATTGGCAATAACATAATATGCTTTTTTAGAAGGCTGCCACGAAGCGTGCCACCTATACTCTCCGATCTTCTCTAAATCTTCTACGTCTACAAGCGTTACTTGCCCTTGGGTAAGATCAACGATGGCGTGCGTCCCATCATCACTTATTCGGTAAGTATTTTTCATGCGGTAGACTCCTTCGTCATTGGTCGTCTTTGAGGGAATGTAGCAGGCGTTGACGAGACGCTTTTCGGATGCCTCCTAGCTACAGGTACATATTAACTCATTTTACTGCTTGCGTCAAATCCCTGCAATATTCAGAGCACCGGCGAGGCTGGTAACTACGTTCAGTGCGCTGTTGCTGTTCAAAATACTCACGCCAAGCGGGTCAAGTATATCCATTGCGAGGAAGGAAATACTGTCAGTTATCGGCTGATTTGCACTGATATTGCTGTTGTAATCGGAAGCAACACACCCGACGTACTGATATATGGGCAGCCCATTTGCATCATTTATGGATATGTTGAACTCATTATCGCTCAATACTCCGGCAAGAGTAGATGGATAGCCGAGAAAAGCTAGGCCACTTTCCGAAAGCTGAAGGTAGTCTAGGGTTAGCGACGGACTGAATTTGAGCTGCTGGATTTCTTGCGGTTTTGCGCTACCGATCCCATAAAGTTGCTCTGCTCCGAGACTATCGCTCAAGGTGGTGGTCTGACCGAAGCCTAATTCCATGTCGCCTATCATGACGACAACGGCATTGGCGTTTCTTACGGCATAGTTAAGGGTCTTTTGGTTGAAACTAGGCATGGTCTACTCCTTAAACCGTTGCATTCAAAGGCTGTACATTGGTATAAATTGTCACGAAGCGGTTTTGAGCAACGAATACAACGCTAACAGTAATGGCGACCGTTTGCGTCGCGCCATCATAGGTCAAAACTAAAGACGAATTCTGCCAAGAACTCAGAATACCCGAGCTACCGGGAGATGTGTACTTTAGTTGATTCAATACAGAAATAACAGCCTTTTTAATCTTACCGAGGCTAATAACTCCGGCATCTATCTGCCCGACGAACGGCTGCACAACCTGAATCAACGAGTACGCCAAATACTGTCTACAAGCGACAGCCTGATTAAACACATTCTCCGGCGAATTATCATTTTGCCACGTCGTGAGGTCACTCACAATCGTCGGTACACCCGTAGACTGTGGTACTCGTAGACAAATCACACCGGCGCTCTGCAACTGGTTAATCTGCGAGGTCGTCAACGCCACTTCCACGCCATTACCCACAAGGGCTTTCGAGGTCAACGGTTCCGCCACACGATTGCCCGCCGCCATAGCCGCACAAGCCGCAGCCGCGTAGAGGCCACCGTACAACTGATTCTGCCCGGTCTGTAGATTGGTGCGCCAGATTCCCGGATAGACGTAAGACGCTTCGATGGCGTTCATACCACGAGCATTTGCTTGCGTCGTTTGGATCGTGTCACCGACACTGGAACCAGTGAAGAACCGGCGATAACGACGCTCGGTGATGGAGCTTGCCGTAACCGCGTGCTGTGTACCAAGAGCAGCAATACCGGCTTCGTTGGTATCCGCAGCCACCGTCCAGCCAGAGATCGTCAGCGCGTAGTTGAACGCATTGGCGTAGTCCTGCAACGTAGGTACGACGTTAGTGGCACCCGTAAAGTAGGTGTACCCAATGTCCACTGGAGCTACCGAAGGACTGGACACAATGCCAGATACCGCAACCGCGCTTGCCAAAGTAGCCGCATACTGATTGACCCAATAGACCGGATCACCAATCGTTGCCGTGACATTGACGTAGGTGTACACACCCGCAGAAACCGCAGGAAGCGATACCGAAGAAGCCGCGTCCAGAGCACTGGTAGGCAGGTTGCCATTGGTGCCGGAGATCGTATTGGCTGTATAGTAACCAGTGCCGTTCAGCGCCTCCACAAGGGCGGTAACGGTTGAATAAGTGCCGGTTCCCAACTGGAATGTCATGGTTTCCGCAGCTACAGAGCCGCTTACAGAGAAACTGATCGCCACACCACCAGAAGTTACGACGCTGTATGTAACGCCGCTACCGCTGCCCGTGTACGCCAACTGGAATGGCAAGCCCAAGTCGTTACCCACGGCCTGTTGATTGGCGTAAGCATCGTACAAAGTCAGGTCAATACCGCCGATGGAACCGGCAGTGACTTCCGCTTGCATCAGGTTGGATGGCGTACCGGAGTTCGCGCTGGTCAGCGTAATCACACCACTACCGGCGCTATCGTTCAACGTCAAGCTAGATGGCGTATTCGCAGCAGGATTGATGTAATTGACGATACTTGCGCCGTTCAACTGATTGGACGGATTGAAAATGAATGGTACGAACTCCGCAGCAGGACCGCCGCGCAACTGAGCCGATAAACCCGTCGCGGTCGTGTGCTGGTAATTCGTATCCTGAGCACCACCATAGCCAAACCCAATGAACACCATTGGCGGTACAATCGCGGGCGTAGTTGGCAGAGTCGCTTTGACGTTATCGGCGTAATACGCACCAGGCAGAATAAGGGTTGCGCCTTCAAATTGGGTATTTACATTAGGCATGACTTATTAGCTCCCTTTGTGCGCGGGGCGGGTACGATAACTGTCAATGATAGCATTCCAGCCAGCAATATCATGTTTTTCCGCAGAATGACTCATCCGCAAAATACCCAGCCAAATTTCATCAGCAGACCCGCGCACCTTTTCCGCAAAACGGAAAAGAGGAATGGGTTTAATGGGCATTGATTGTACAGGTTCGGTTTTAGCCATTACGATTGTCCCCAAAAAGGAAGGCTGTTTGAACTACAGTATGGTGTCGTTGGAGCTTTGTCTAGTGTTAGCCAACTGAGCCGCTTACCACCGACGCGCCCGTGGTACTTCCTGTCTGTGTGCCGGTTACATACAGATCAATCGCATTGACCATACCGGGGCTATTATCAATCGTGAGACTGTATTTGCCCGTGAGGTCCAGAGCAATTTCCGACCAGTAAAAACCGGGGTTCATGCGTGATCCGTCTCCGGTTGTCTGCCCATTTGTGGCCTGAAAAGAATGACTGATGTTCATGTTCAACGCGGTTAATGGGGAATACATAAATCCGTGGAACAGTCCAATGACGGCGTCCCGATAAAACTCGCGCTCCGCAGCACTGGTAGTCAATATCGCAATGATAAATCGCCACTTGGCCAAAGCATCAACGCTCCATGAACCCAGCGTATTGTAGTTCGGAATGTTCTGCCCAATGGGAATCTCGTTGCCTGACTGTTGGAATAAGTCTAAATTGATGGTTACTAAAGGTAACGGCGGTTGTCCTGTCAACGGCATGGCGTGATACACCTGCGGTGTTTTATAATTGGACGGCAACGGCAACGATTGCAAACCACCCCAGAGCAACTTGGCAAACAATTCCGTGAGGTCCATGCGGTTGAGGATCAACGAACCTGATACGCTGATGGCTCCGGTCGTGAACGTGCTGCTGTCCGAGTCGGTGAGTTGGTAGACATATTGATCGGTAGGGACCAAAGGGCCAGGGAGAAAGTCGCCGCTGTCGATCACCAGTACGTGCGGGTCGGTGGGTACTCCGTTGAATATCGTCGCCGGTTCAGGCGCAGGGCCGTTGTAGATTGCCGTCCACGCAGACAAGCCCGCACTACCGCTTGTTGCCCGGTTCAGCGTCATCGTCTCGGCGGTGCTATAGAGCTTCAGTTGTACGGCACCACCTGTCGGGAGTACGGTGTAGTCGATATTAGCGGCCATTGCGTGCTGCCTCCTGTCGGGCTAGATCAGCGTAGTGCTTTGCCGGAGAGTATGCGGGAAATGCCGGGATGTTCCATGCACTAGCACCCGCCTTGGAACTCATGGTCATGACGTTGCCCTTTTCCTGTGCTTTGGCGTACAGATGGGGAATCGTGAAATTTCCACCCTTAGCAACCACACCTAAGTAACTGCGGCCCTCTGATCTCGTAAGCGTGTTCTGCCCCATGCCAAAACGACTTCCGGGGCCGTTATCCATGCCACCGGGGATGTAGCGGTACTTGGAGCCGTCTTTCGCGGTTTTCGCATCTTTCGCCAGCATCTTGTCCTTGAGGCTGAACGCCGGAGCACCACCTTCGATAATATCGGCCATTTTTCCCGTAGAGATAATGGCAATCGTGTTGTTGCCGCGCTTCTCCATACTAATGCTTTCCGCATACTTTCCGGTAGGGTGCTTGAGCCGCTTGCCGTTGACTTCCTCTACCCCCAAAGCAAACGCCACCCACTTGAGATAGGTCTGAAACGCCAACTCGCTCAAGTCTTTGGGGTCAAGGGAGGTGTGGACTTCGTAAACAAAATTCGTCATTAGGCTCTCCGGCGCAGGTCAAGCCAGTATTTCATGCAGAACGACGGATGTATAGGGTTGGTGGCGTTGTGGGGTTACTTCATGCCTTGTGAACTGATACAATATCCCTATGGAAATATACCGATCCTACAAGTACCGATTCTACCCGACCCAAGAGCAAGAAGTGCTTTTGGCGAAGTCGTTTGGGTGTGCGAGGCTCGTGTACAATCGGTTCTTGGCTCTGAAGAATCAAGCCTATCAAGACCACAAGATCAATGTCTCTTTTCCAGATGCTTGTTTCTTACTTACTCTTGATAAGAAAAAAGATGAATTTTCTTTTTTAAACGAAGTTTCAAATTCCATGCTCCAGCAATCCTTGCGCAATGCCGACGCAGCCTACCAAAATTTCTTTAAGAAAAAAGCCAACTACCCAAGATTTAAGAACAAATGGGGAAAGCAGTCAATACGTTTTATGGATAAAAGATTTAGATACGATGGTAAATACTCCATTATCTTAGCCAAGATGGACTCACCGCTCAAGATCAAGTGGAGCAGGACCATTCCGCGAGGGGCTAAAGTCAAGTCGGTTACAGTGTCCAAAGAACCTTCGGGGCGATACTTCATTTCCTTTTTGTGCGAGGACTCGGTAGCTCAGAAGATCAAGACCGACAAGACGATTGGACTGGATTGGGGACTCAAGGACTTTATCACTACGTCCGATGGGGAAAGAGTCATTTCTCCAAAGCACTATCGTCAAGCAGAGAAAAAAAATAGCAAAGGCCCAGAGGGATTTAGCCAGAAAGACTAAAGGATCGAACAATCGGCAAAAGGCCAGAGTCAAAGTAGCCAAGGCCCATGCTAAAGTAGCGAATCAACGCAAAGACTTTTTGCACAAATTGTCCTCAAGTATTGTTCACGAAAACCAAGTGATCTGTATCGAGGACATTGCGGTAAAGAACCTGTCGCGCAATCGCCACTTGTCCAAGTCCATTATGGATTCTGGCTGGGGTGAATTTGTCCGGCAACTGGAGTACAAGTCGCAGTGGTACGGCAGGTCTTTAGTTAAAGTGGATCGGTTCTTTCCATCCTCTAAGACCTGTTCCCATTGCGGTTGTATCAAAGGCCACTTGAATCTGAGCGAGAGGAATTGGACTTGTTCAGAGTGTGGAGTTGTGCATGACAGAGACTACAATGCCTCTGTCAACATAAAGGCCGAGGGAACAGCGGTCTTAGCCCGTGGAGAGGAAAGCTCTGGCTCAAGTGTCGTAGGATATTTGAGTGAAACTGGCCTCTGTGAAGCAGGAAGCTGAATCCGAAAGGGTTTGGTAGTTCAATTCGTAGGTGAAGTTTGCCATCAGAAAACCGCCTGTGGCGAAGTAGAACCAGAGCCACCATTGGACGCACGACTCCAAACATCAAGTAGTTGCAACTGTAGGCGCTTTGGCAAAGCTACCTGTCCCTGCCCAAACGGCCTTGTGTGCGCCATGCCGCCCGACTTGCCGAACGCAATGTACGCCGGGGACGCGCTGTACTGTACCGTGTAGGACGTGTTCACCGGATAGCCTGCCAAAATGACAGAGCCACTAGCAAACGTATAATCATTCGTGGCACTGACTTGGTGTGTCTGTTGATCGTACACTGTTACAGCACCCGACGCGGCGACTGTGGCGTTTTGTTGGTACGGCAATGCCGTATCTCCACCGACACGCAACGAGCAAGTAAACCGCTGTACTGAGTCTATTTCTACAAAGGCGTCATATAGCGAGGCTTGTTCGTACACGATTCCTGCCGACGCGGGTAATGTAAGTACCGGCTGTGCGCTTTGAATAAGCCCCTGTGTGGCGTCCATAGACACGCCAGGCTCTCTATCCCCAGGAGCCATCGTAGAGTACGTGATAAGACCCTGAAACGGCCCTACAGGCGGGTTCCAATAAACACCCCTGCCGTGACAGGACGTGCAATCTGGATCGGGACTACCCGGCATATCCCCGCCGTACACGCAAGCGCACTGATTGCTCTGTAGCCACAACAAACGTACCCCGTATTGACCCAGCAGCGTGTCAAATGGCGTCCCCGGTAGCACATACGGGGACATAGGGGGTAGGTATGGTACGTTTGCGTTTCCCATTAGAGTGAAATCAACATAGGTCCAGATACCTTATTGATTGCTTCCGCCAAGAGATCGTCGCGCATTTTGGTAAACATGGCGATTTGCCCGGAGAAAGCACCTTCCTTATTATAACCCGTCTTATACTGGATACCATCTACCGTCATCTCTGTGGTAACGGCACCGTAGTTCACGGACAATTGCATCGTGGTCAATGCCTGCACGGTTGCTGCGGCCAAAACCAACTGGAGCATGAAACTAAAGCGACCATTGTAATCGGATTGATTGAGGCCAGCGGTATATTGGAACCATAATCCGCCCGGAATGGACTCAGCGAATCCCATAAATGCCAATTGCATCGCGAAAAGTGGTAACATTTGGACGTTAGCAGCAGGAACCAAACGAATTAACCCAAAGTCCTCATCTTCCACAAACCACGTTGGAGGCACCCTAAAAAAGTCGTTGAGTAATGGGTAAATATAAGCGACATTCTTCACTCCGGTATAGTATTTAGAGAATGTCTGCATGGTGTCTAAGTCAGGGAATGATATAGGATTTTTGACAGGTTTATAGCGCATTTGCTGATACATCCAGCCTTCGTCTTGTGCTCTCGGAAAAAAAAAGTCATAGCTCGAATCCGCTACGTCGTAGTCTTGGCCCAGCTGCTGAGTTGTTCCATTAGCAGTAATAAGCCCAGTAGCGCGGGTGGATAAAGACTGAACCGTTGGCGGAGATGCTATCCATGTAGGACACAATAGCAAACTTGTTTTAGCCTCGACCCAATCTTCCGCGTAACGAATCCATTGGATGATAGTTGATGTTGGAATAGGCGTTGGGGGATTGCCGTAAATAGACAAAGGAATACCAACAAAACCCAATAAATCAGCAGGCATCAAACCAGTTTTTGTGGGGGTGCTACGAGACCCGTATCCCGTGACGCTAGGTCCTTCCAGACTGCCACTAGCAGGAACGTTCCACGTCCATAATGCCTTTGGTGTGATGTATGGGGCTTGTATAGAAGCCTCCTCTAGTGTATTAGGCATTCCTTATATACTCCTATCCGCAAGGGTTTCTACAACAGCATCGCACGGGTGCAAGGGCTTGTATAGTGTTAGATGGTTGCGCCCATAATTGACAACGGCATTCCAGTAGTCCATACTATACATATCAACTACGGAGACGATCATCATGACTACAGAAAAACGTTGCACGGATTGTAAAACAACAAAGCCTATTGGGGAGTTCAACAAGAACAAGTCTGAGAAAGACGGATACGCACACGTCTGCAAAGATTGCCGTAAAGTGCGAAGTCGGGAACGCTATGAAAAAAACAAAGACGTTATCTTGCAAAAGAATGCGGAAAGACGTAAGGATAATCCAGAACCATCCCGTCGTGCAGCCAGAGAATCTAAGCGCCGTTCACGGGAACGTGCTCGCCAAGAGCCTGCTGTGTGCCAACAGTGTGGTGTTATCATGGAAAGGATCAAGAACAAGCACAATAAGATATGTCAAGAATGCATGTACAAAAACCAACTGGCACGTAACGCAGCGTATAACGCAGAACATGCGGAAGAAATAGCACTGAAGAAAAAAGAATATTTTGCAAAACCGGAAACAAAGGCGCAGAAAAAAGCATATTATGACAATCGAATGATGACGATTGGCACAGAAGTAAATCGGAAACGTCGGGAGTACATGGCTACGTTAAGAACCAATGAGAATCATATCGCAGCAAGACTTGCCGCCTCATTAAAGCACAGAAGCGAACGTGGAACCACGTCAAAAGAGCACATTTTGCATTTATACAAATGGCAAGAAGGTTGTTGCTATTATTGCAATCGTGAGATTCCAAAAGGTTTTCGTACTCGCCAAATGGATCATATCGTACCGATTGCACTTGGCGGGAGTGCAGACCCAAAAAATATCGCCTTGGCTTGCCATGAATGCAACTCTGTATCGCAAAAAGGCGCACACCTACTGGAACGCGAGTGGGAACCTGTCAGTCTGAACGACAGTCATACCATCTATTCACCCATCAGAAAGATGATCGCTGCTGAGCTGGAAGAATACGGCATCACTATATCGTGGGAGGATGATGTACTCATCGCTAACGGGGTTCGTATCCATGCGCTTTCAACCTTCTGGGCAAGTGAACGGTACTTGCCTAACGCTTCTGAGATCATCGAAGAATTAGAAGGAGTGATTCTCTATGACTACGAATGGTTGACTCGTAAAGACGCATGGTTGAACGTGCTACTGGCTAAGTGTGGGGTCTGTGAAACGATTGCTGCTCGCAAAACTACGGTATCGGAGATTGACTTTGAGGAAGCCAAAGCATTTGTGAGTAAGTACCACATACAAGGGTTTTTGAACAGCACGCTCTATGTAGGGCTTTCTGTAGGAACTGCTCTTGTTGGTGTCGCCACATTCTCTTTGAAGAATGACCAATGGGAGTTGAATCGCCTTGTGTTTTCCGGTCGTGTCGTAGGTGGGTTCGGAAAACTTCTGGCCTACTTCACGAGGAATTACCAGAACGGTAAGAAGTTATTGAGTTACGTCGATCCTCGTCACGGTGATGGCAAGAGTTATTTGAAGTTGGGGTTCAAGCCTCGTGGAGAAACACCACAACCCATGTATTTCTATGCTACACCTGACGGCCTCTATCACAGATTGTCCGGCTCGCAAGGGCGCATGGAGCGTAATGCTGACTATTTTGAAAAGGCACTCCCGGAAGTCCTACTAAACAAAATCAACGGGCGTTATCGAGTGTATGGGAAAAAGCAGTTTCGGTTTGTATTGTTTCCTAACTAACCAAGCCACCCAACCTTATACCGGAAGCAAAAAACTTCCGGTTATTTCGCGTAATCATATATAAAGTGTACAACCTGCTCAGTCTTGTCGTCAGGTTTCTTTTCAATGGTTACTCGATAGCCCATCGGTGAATTTTCGTCGATCCATGCTTTGAACTTATCATCATCGCCCTCGTACATGGTTACTCTAAATCCGTCCCCACTCCCTACATACACAATCACGTCAGCCGAGAGACAGTGACATTCTTGCAATCCGTCGATGATGCTTTGTAGTGTGAACATGGGTGCTCCTATTGAGTGTGTAATATTGGCGGAAGCGGTAGGATTTGAACCCACGGACCATTGCTGATCTTTGGATTTCCCGGATTCTGCCACGCTTCCTTAAATTGGTTCAGAGCCGTGGACTCGAACCACGATTGACGGCTTCAAAGGCCGCTGTCCTGCCTTTAGACGATCTCTGAAAAGATTGGAGCGGGATAGGAGGATCGAACTCCTGTAGCCAGTTTGGAAAACTGGAACACAACCATTATGCCAATCCCGCAAATAGTCCCCATACGATTCGGCAACGCCCCTCTGGGTAGGGCTTTCCGGCCACTAGGCGCACCTAGTTGCTTGCCTTATTACTTAAATTGGTCGGAATGGCAGGATTTGAACCTACGACACCATGCTTCCAAAGCACGTACTCTACCTGGCTGAGCTACATTCCGAATTACAGATTACAACTTCTGCTCGATACGTTCGAGCGTTGCCAGAATCCTCTCAAGAACAGGAGGGGTATATACGACTCGAAATCCGCCATCCTGAATTGTTTCAGATTCCTTTTCTGGTTCTTGTCCTTCATCGTCAATCTTGAACTCAAAACCACCATCTTCGGTTTCGACGATATTCCCTATCTCGTCAGCGTCTCGGCACAATAAAACACCACCATCAATGGTGTCCACGCTAACCACTTCCTGCTCGCCAACCCATATTTCAAGCCAGCGGTTTTCGTTTATTTTGAACGATACGTCGTTAATGTCAATACTCATTTTCTGTTACTCCTATGGTTGCGAAAGTATATTGTTAAAGAAACATGTCTGGGGTGATGGGGCCTAGAAGTTCGGTTTCATCAGTATAAATTAAATTGTTTGAAAATTTGAAAATATATGGTATCCATTGATCTCCATCTATATCTCTGCGAAAATACAAACCCTCCTTTAATGATTGCCTGCCGTTTATTTTCACAGGCTTCAACTTCCGCCGCACGATCCAGTCGGACTCGGATTCTGGCTTGTCTTTCCGCTCTTCAAAATCCTTTGTCATTTTGTCAATCTGAGCACAAACAGCATCTTCCAGAACTTTAGTTTTGGTTTTACGCGCCGCAAGCGTGTCACGAGTCTCTTTTTCAGGGTTGGCCGGTTCGCCATTACACACTATCCGCGTCATATCATCAACTTGCGTTATCTCCAACGTATCCGCGTTGATCGTTATGTTTACAGTCATGTTCAATTACTCCTCTTTCGTGGTACAGGTTTCGGTTTTACAGAAGGTGTCCTTTCTTGTTCCGGCTCCTCTTGTATCTTCGTGTCTACAAACGAAAATCCTTCTGGAGTGGCAGTACCTTTGCTCATGCTGCTTGGCATTGGGCTGTATCCCGTAGGTTCATCCTCCACATCCATCCACTCCTCACTTGCAAGCGGGACTTCTACCGGAGTTACTTCAATCGGAGTTGCATCTACAACAGGATATGAAGCAACCGCAACCATGTTCACTTCCACATCAGGATCGTCCATGAGCGCGTTGATAAGATACTTCTCCACAACAGCGTCACTGACATATCGACCGCCGCGCCAGAAGAACGGGACGCCGTGCAACGTGCCCCTTGGCAAAGAACCGCCCCGCCAGCGATGGTGGGCTTGCGAACTGGGCTTGATAACTGCATAGAACTGTGCCATTAGGATTTACCCTCCTCTTTATCCGCCTCGATACACCGCATACAGGCGTCCTCCACGTACTCGGAAATACTCATTCCTTCTTTCTTCGCTTGTTCGCGGATAAGTTCCTTCATGCTCTTGCTGATCCGCATGTGAATATAAGTGCTTCGGTTTTCATGGGCCATCGTCGTCTCCTTTTTGGTTGATGGGAGGATTGTAGCATGGGGGGAGGGGGTCGTCAACACGACTAATCCAGCCGATACCGAGCATGAGGCACATTATGAATCTTGAATATACCGTTGGCTTTTGTCAGTACGGCTTCCGTCAAACTTTCATCGTAGTAATCCGCCCGCTTGGCAAGTCCTTGTTTGGAGAAAGTAAGACGATGGTGGATGCCTTCAGGAGACACGTAACTATACGGGATCGGCGTGTATCCGTCCAATACAAATCCGTTTTTCGCATAGGAGTCACCAGTTCCAAAGCGCAAATCTGCATAGGATACTAGCGGTTTGCCAGTGGATTTGGTTTTCGTAAATACTGACAGCAATTTGCTCATGCCCCCTGGCACATGACCGTCAAAGCACAGGCGGCATAATTCATAGGCGTCATCTTTCTCCATAAAAGTAGAAACCGCCACCACTTCGCCGCTGCTATCTTTTAGAGCAAGATTGAGTGAACTACGACCAGCGCCTTGCATGTGATGTGTTTCTAAAAAATCTCGTATCTCACGGAGTCCCATTTGCTCTACAGTCGTATTTCTGGCAAAAGTCCTTTTGGTGACATTCAACTTTGCGAGCATGACGTTCACTACGGCATCAAACTTCGTACGTACCTCATCGTCCCAAAACACAAAGATGCCGTTGTCTCTGTAGTATTTCACGATAGTTTTCGCACTCTTGTTACCACGCTCACTAGACCAAAAAGAGGATAACACGCAAAATGAAACTCCGTTTTCGTACTGAAACACGCCAGCCATCTCATCAAAATAATACGGCATGGAGTAATCCTGCTCAATGTGGTCTGCCACTGTTTTCCCAGAAGGAGACCATACCCTAGGGACTTCAAGTACAAAGTCTGGCTCCCAACTTATGCCGTGTATTCTTCCTTGGTGCTGAAAATTACAATGTTCACACGCATAGACCACGTTGTACGGATTCGCCGAGCCGTCAGCAGATATAGGCACAATATGCTCCACTGTACATTCGCTTTTAGACATTTTCTTGTTGCACCAATAACAATGGTTTTCCTGCCATTGGTGCATACGGACAATATGGTCATCAGACGTGTAACCACGCTTTGCACGATAATTTGATCCGTAGGCTTTTATCTTCTCGTCATTTTCTTCTTTGTATTTTTCCATATACGCCTTGTGCGTTTCCGTTTTCCGGTATTCCCTGTAGTAGGTTCTCTTGTACTCACGGTCTTGCTCTATTCTTTTCCATCGGTAATCGTAAGAATCCTTTCTTTTCTTAGCCTTGACTTCTTCGCTTTCATTCTTGCGACGCTCTGCGGCCTGTGATAAAACTCGCTCACGATATTCTGGGTCATTAGCGTATCGCTCTCGAAGGGCAGCAGCCCGCTTGTTGTTGTACTCTTCCTTGTTTGGCCGCTCATAATCAGGGTGATCTTTGCGCCACTGGCGGACGTATTCGTTAAGTTCTTCTTTATGTTCTTCTCGGTACTGCTTGCCGTACTCTTTCTTTCGCTCGCGCTGCTCTGGAGTTTTGTCCCTAGCATATTCCCTACGCTTTTCGGCGTGCTTATCGTATTGCTGTTTCTGTTTGATCTTCATGCACTCGCGGCATTTGTTCTCATAGCCGTCCTTGACAGCCTTGTTCTTGCTGAACATCTCTAGGCCAAGAGCCTGTTTGCAGGCGTTACATATTTTCGTCAGTTTTGGTTCGTCCATTGCCGTTCTCCGTAGCGATACTGTAGATGGAGTATGGCACAACAGAAATGACAAGTCAAACTCTTTGCGAGATTGAGCTATTCGCTCGACGCTTTAACATGTTTTATTGTTGTTTATCAATTTGCAATCAATAAAAAAGCCCCTGTAAAAACAGGGGCCAAACACACCACGGAGGAGCACTACATGAAATTAAGCGTTTGAACTCAATGGGTTGAATCCAGCAGTCGGCAGAACAATGTTTTCGATCAGAGCGTGGAATTTAGGGACCTTGACGCGAATTGCGCCAATCATTGCAACGGCCCAAGGCATATAAAGGCTCTGAGCAAATAATTCAATTTTCGTAAGCGGCAACAAGTACCGGAAGTCAATCGCCGCATCCTCATCCGCCATATCCAACAGGAACACCGTTTCGCTACCCGGAATGTGGGTATTGTAATCAGTGAAGGTAACTGCGGAAGTCCCGTTCGCAATCACGTCGCCGATGTACCGGAACGCACTTGCCTGCGGGCTGGCGGTGTTGTAACCCAAACCAGAGCGGAACACGCGGAACGCATACTCATCGTTCGCAACCGGAGGATTGATGGTAATGACGTACACTTCGCCAGCACTAATACCAGAAGCAACAGGGCTGTAGGTCAGTACGGACTCGTTCATGGACTCGTCGGTAGAAGCCACCGCGTACATGTACGTAGCGGAGTTCGCCGTGTACGCTGCGTTGAAGGCCGAACCAGAACTCGCTGCGCCGGAGGCAACCGTTACAGAAGCCGGAGGAGAAGGATTGGTGGTAGTAGCCAAACTCGCGCCAGTTTCCGATTCCACAATCGCTGCGGTCGGGGTGTCGCGGGCATTGATGAATAAGTCAATCGGGAACTGGATGTTACCGAAGCGGGTTTTCATGCCCTGCAAGTCACCGTTGACCACGATGCCGGAATCGCGCACTTGGGTATCGGTGATGTTGTTGACGACGTTGTTCAGCAGTGTGGTTACGAGGGTCTGCAATCCACCAGCCGTATTCGGGCTCATGAACGCATGGGTCAACTGACCATAGGTGCGGTACTGAGTGACCTCAGCGGCGACTTCGTAGATCATGTTGAAGAGCAACTGCGCGTCACTCAGACCAGCGGAACTATTGGCCGTCGCATACGCCTGGAAGTCGAACACGTTCTTGGGCGCGTAAGTCTTGACGGTCTGTGCAATACCTTCAAACATGTTGGGGTACAAGGTGCTGTTGCCCCAATAGTTCGCCCAGTTGATAGACTCCATCACGGTCAGGGCAGCGTTGGTATTTTCCTGCTCGACCACGTTGACGAAGGAGTTCTGAGCCGCAAGTGCGGTAGTGATGGAACGACCGTTCAGAGCGAGTTTCAGGGTAATCTGCTTCAGTTCGTACTGACCGGCACTGGTGTTCAACGCACCGTTACCAACCGAAGAAGTCGCCATAAACGCACCACCAGGAGCGTAACCACCAGTGCTCGAAGCGTAGGACCAGAAGTCGATGACCTGGTACGCTGCGGTTTTGTTCAGCGAGTTGTAGAGGGTGAAGGCGTTGGGCCGAACCGTACCACGAGCCATGCGGGTATCCAAAGACACGTAGCCAAGGGACTGACCACCTGTGACCTGTGACAAGTTCGCCATCGTGCCTACATCCAAGTTGGCCTTGGCGAAATACTCAGGATTGCTCTTCCGCAACTCGGAAGGCTTCAGGAGCTTCTTGGGGTCCAGACGGCTGTTTTCGCGGAGGTTCTTCGCCAGCGCGTTATGAGGGCGGACCTGCTCTTCCATGTGCTTTACCAGCGCATCGGAAACAGTGCCGGGCCGCGCACTCATAGCGAAAGCGTAAGCGCCGTATTCCGCAGGGTTGCGGTGCGGATCAACCTTTGCCATCTGTTTGGCAAGGCGGTCCATTTCCTGATGCTGTACATCAATTATCTGACGATTGCTCATTGTGTTTCTCCTGAAAGTTGAGCGGCTTACGCTACGCGGCTAAAAAGGGCTTGAACTTTGGGGCTGCTTTTCGCCAGCATGTCCAATACGGACTTGCGATCCACCTGCCCAGACTTAATCATTTCCAGACGGGCTACGATGCCTTGAGCATCAATAGCTTCGGAGTCGCTGATTTCCCGATTGTCGGCGGCTTCATCAATCGCCATGGCAATAGAGGCAACCTTGTCCTGTTGTGCTTTCTGGAACACAGGAGCCGGGTTGATACGGCCACCAGAAGCAGAAGTCATCAAGAAGTCCATCAGTTCGCTGACCGACTTGGTAAGCAGGCTTACTTCGCTACTCTTGGCAGCGGCGTCTTCCTGATTGCCGTTGGCGGGGTTCTGTGCGGCTTCCTGATTGCCCTTGTCGTTGTCCTTGGCTTTGGCAGCAGCTTCGGCGGCTTTCTTGGCCTCTTCCTCAGCTTCTTCCTCTTCCTTGGTCTTGACGACAACAGGCGCACGGGCTTTCTTGACGGCGCTCAGACGCTTGACCAAGGCTTTCCGCATAGTGCGGGCCTTCTCAATGTCTTCGTCCTCATCCTCGTCGTCCTTGCGGGCTTCCTCAGCCTTGGTCAAGTCATCCTTGACACCCTTGAGCAAGCGAGCGGCTTTTTCCATGTCCTCGGAAATCTCATCTTCCTCGCCATCCTCTTCGCTGTCCTCGCCTTCGGCATCTTCCGCCTTGACGATCAGCACACGAGCCTTACGCATGGTCTTACGGGCCTTCTCCACCATGCGGGTTTTCTCATCTTCGTCGTCATCGTCGTCGGCCTTGGTAACGATAATACCGGCAGAAGCGGCTACGGCAGCGGCGGCATCTTCGCTAGCCTTTACCAGAGAGAACACGCTGTTCTTGATGGTAGCCATTTCCGACTTCACGGCGTCAATATCGGACCGCAGAGGAGCCATCCGACGCGAGAACTCAGTATAGAGAGCGGTAATGCCACCCTGATCCGCAAAAGACGAATACTGCTCAACCATGCGAGCCGCGCCTGCGCCACTGGACGCTTCGGTCGGTCCAAAGATAATCTGTTGCGCGGTAGGCACCTTGTCGATTTCACCGGGCTGTTCCCAGTCGGGGATAAAGCGGTCGAACTCGTTAGCAAGCTCTTCGTCCAGAGCTTTCTGCAACTGAGGATCGAGCGGCTTTTTGGTCTTCATGGCGCGCATGGTCTTGGCGAAATTAACCGCAAATTCTTTCATGTCCATCGGAAGTTCTCCATCAATAAATACAGCGTTAAGGTCAGTAAATACGACGTTCAGAATCTTGTCTAGTGTTAGCGACGTTTTCGGGCGCGTTCCCTCTTTACTAAATAAGAGAGCGCGTGCGCTAAAATATCGGCCTTAGCAAACGGCAAACCACGGCACTGCATATAATGGTCACGGAAGAAACCGAGCGTATTGCCAATAGACATATCGTAAGCGGGGCAATCCCTGATAATGTGCCGCTGAAAATCGCCCCACATTTCATCTATACTGGCGGGGCAGTTCATCGGCTGTTGTACAGACTCATGGACCGTGCCGTCGTTCTGGGTGAGTGAATCGTTCGCCTGAATAGCAGAACCGCCTACAGAGCCGGGTAATCCACCAACCATTGAGGCGAGCATGGGTTCGGCGGAGTCGGAGCCAAATATGTCGGAACCATCGGGCCAAAAGCCATTCGCCTTGCTCAAAGCGGTTACGAAGGCTTTTTGGGAAACGACGCGCACATAGCCACGGATTTTATCATTCATGGGGTTACGGCACAGAGCGAGGCTGCGCCAGTCTAATTTCTTAACCAGGTATCTGGTAGCTCCATGTGAGCAAGTCTCTTGTGAGCAATCCGTCACGGCTTCAGGCACTGGATAACCATAAATTGATGCGCGATAAGGGACTGGGGGATTTCGATTTAGCGCGTCCCAGATGGCATCGTACATAAAGGCGTCTGGGCGAAATGATCCGTCATTGGACTTGGCTATCTCTCCTATAACACCTGTGCGACCACCACCGAGATCGGTAACTTCCAAAGGACGGCCCACGATATATGACGCTGGGTTGGGGATGGGTGGATCGAGCCGATCACCAATCTCACTATAATGCTCCAAGTCCAAATGACCGTTCTTCAAAAAGGAGTCTTTTGAGTACATCAACGCAGACCTCAGCACAACATCCCCTTCCAGATCACAGTGCTCATTGGAGGCTTCCAGCTCAATTATCCTGCGCCCATCTTGATTGCTGGTTTTTATGATCACATCAAGATCAATGGCTATCGCTTTCATCAAAGGCAGAGTCATATTGTGTGTCCTTTTGGTACGATTAGAACCACGATGAATGACGCTCTGGGTTTTGTCTAGGTTTGGCATCCGCTTGACGCCTGCGAAGAGAAATGATACTATAATTGTGTGACTAGGCAGGCCAGCCGAACCCCCCGTCTCCATGCGGGGTGTCACCTCCCCAATCATGGATAGCTATTGGAGGCTACACTATGGCAATAGAACCAAAAATCACCGGAATCTACAAGATCGTCAACACCATCAACGGGCACAAGTATGTCGGTAGTGCTGTGGATATGAAGAAACGATGGAAGCGGCATTTGTATGAGCTTGAAGCAAGTAAGCATCACTCCCCAAAATTACAAAACGCTTGGAACAAATATGGAGAAGATGCGTTTGAATTTTCGGTGATAGAAGAATGTGAACGCGCCAGAAAGGTGCTCCTTGGCAGAGAGCAATACTGGATGGATACGCTAGAGTCTTATGGGCCGTCAGGGTATAATATAGCTAAACACGCAGCAAATCCGATGTTGGGACGAGCACATACTACAGAGACAAGAGAGAAAATGAGTGACGCTCAAAAAGGAAAAATAATATCTGAAGAAACGCGGGCCAAATTATCAGCAGCAGCTACAAACTCTTCTCCAGAAACACGAAAAAAGATTAGCGACGCTAGAAAAGGAAAAAAGGCAAGCGCACAAACTAGAGCAAAAATGAGCGTTTCTGCTAAAAATAAACCGCCGGTATCTGAAGAAACAAAGACGAAAATAAGTGTTTCGTCGAAGAATAGACCACCAATATCCGAAGAAACTCGAAAAAAGATTAGCGACGCTAGAAAAGGAAAAAAGGCAAGCGTGCAAGCTAGAGCAAAAATGGCTGCCTCGTCTACAAATCCTTCTCCAGAAACACGGAAAAAAATGAGCGATGCTCATAGAGGAGTTCCTATTTCTAAAGAGACTATTGCAGTCCGCACCGAATCCCGCGCCATCAAACGCGCCGAACGCCTAGCCCTCCTCCCCATCGTGCTCGCCAAAATACTTTTTCTACTCTATGGGATGCCCGTTGACAACACACCAAAGACGTGCTAACATGCTCCTATAAACTAACGCACGGAGACAACAAAATGACTATTGACGAACTACAGGAACGCTTTAATGAACTACGAAAAAGGAAGTTTCGGACTATAGCAGATAAATGTCCTGTTACTTTTACCGGTTTTGATGTGGGCGGGTACGGACCAGTGCTATTTGTTGAAATAACCTATCCAACATTTTCACGTGTGTTAGGAATTGATCCTATGATTTTGGGGGAAAGATTTAAGAAAAGGCCGCTTATTGAAGAAGTCACCCCCTATGCCGACTGGCCCATTGACGCGAAGGCACTTTTTTGGAATAGTGGAGAAAATAAAATTAAAGGACATTTTTCTGGTGTGGACAGGAACGGAAAGCCAACGATGTTTTTCTTAGGTATGACATCGTTTACTAACAACATGTCAGAAACTATAATTTTCGAGTTTGCCGAACTCGTGGAGGATTAACCGCCCTGCAACCCATGAGCCGCCCGGTAAACCTCGTCGGTTCTTGAAACTTGTATCCCGTATTTATGTGCTGCGGTTAGAATACGCACAGCGGCTTTTTTCTTGTCTGCTGGTGTAGCCCATTTGTGCTTGTCGAAATATGACAAAGCCGCCTTCGTATGTTCAACGTCATCAATTGGAAAAGCCCAATTATCCGGGTCCGCGTAATCATTCCGATCCCGTGGGTATCCAGCAGGTGCGGAGTCGTGATCGCCCTGCTTTAAGTGGGCTTTCGCCATGCACGCCCAAAATAACGAACTCTTTAATAGCTTACCGTCCGTCTCCATAACCTTTTTCTTGAAGTCTGTCATCGTCATGGCAGTCATGGAACCAAAAAACTTAGGAGAATCGTAGTGCCGCATGAACGCTCGTTTAGCTTCTGCACCCGTATTGTATCCGAGCATTACTTTCTGCTCGTCGATGTTCTCAAAGGACGGAGGTTTCATGATCGTGATGATATAGGCGCTTTGGGCATCTTTGTCTGGGCCGACGAACACGTCCACATGCTCGTCATCCATCCCGTTAGTTCCACGGATATAGCCATAATCTGCTTCCATTGAAGTTTCCCAGGTTTGACCGTTGGGGGCGACTCCACTACGCAGCGTGCCTGTAGGATTCTGTACTCGAATATCCAAGCCTTGAAAGTCAATGTGGCCTTTCCGCTTCACCACCACGCTACTGTACTCCAACGAACTCGCGCCCTGCACCGGAACTGACTTCACTACTACGCCCTTTTGGACAGTCACCGACTTGGTTACAGGTTTCCCCTTGTGCATGAAGGACAAGTGAATGATACCATCATAATCAGAAATGGATTTTATAATGATCTCGGTTTCGGTGAGTGTGGCGGTTGTGGTCATTTCAACTTCCTTTAATGAACCAGAAAAATAGTTTGTCGTCGCACTTTTCTTGCCGATATAACAATTCGTCAATGCGATGATCGTACCCATGGAACTTCGTCACAAGCGCAATCTCATGCTT
>JAEHJW020009457.1_pt1 | contig 90344 bp, 108 predicted proteins | sample 9271431 | NCBI WGS metagenome assembly JAEHJW02
TCAAAAGCGTGGGCGCGGCCGTCCCCGTAAGGAAGCTCCGGCTCCTGAAATTCAAAAGCGTGGGCGCGGCCGTCCCCGTAAGGAAGCTCCGGCTCCTGAAATTCAGGAAATTCAAAAGCGTGGACGCGGCCGTCCCCGCAAGGAAGCTCCGGCTCCTGAAATTCAAAAGCGTGGGCGCGGCCGTCCCCGTAAGGAAGCTCCGGCTCCTGAAATTCAAAAGCGTGGACGCGGCCGTCCCTCACTTGGTTTGGAACGCAAGTCGATTAAAGAGCGCATTAACTCCCTTAAAAATAGTATACAAAAATATAAGGGGCGTGTTACGGCGCTTCGTGCAGCTATGTCTGATATAGACGCAGCGGCTAAGGAAAAGCGAGCCGCTATTATCCAGCTAAAAGGTAAACTTTCGCCGGAAGATAGACAGAAGCTTGCAGACCAGCGGTTAAAGATGAAGCAGAGATACGCAGATCGCATAGCTGCTATCAAGGATATTATCGCTAAAAAGACAACAACTCTGGAACGTATTAGTCAGGGGTAATCCCTGACCTAAAATGATTCTTGGTTTTATTTACTGCGGATTGTGAGTTTACATCAGCAAAACTAAACCTAAGATCGTGTTAACTGGGGAGTCAGACCTTATGACTCCCCTTTTTTAATCTGTAAAATACTAGACTGCGTTTTCATAACCTTAACGGTAAAAAAGGAAATAGCGAATGTCACTTAAAATATCAAGAGAGACTTTTAACTACACCCGCTACAACGATAAAACTCCCGCCTCAGTAAAAGCAGTCTCACAGGACTGCTCCGCGTTTAAGCTACTCTGCCCTATCCAGAAAAACTGGAATACTGCCAAACATAGACTTTTAGTCGTGTGCGAGCATATCCATACACTCGATCTAAAAGACTCCATGCTGATGACCGAAAAGCCCGCGAGGCTTTTCTTAAACTGCTTAGGTTATTCTAATACCCTTGCCAGCAGTATTGGCGAGACTCCGAAAGATTTTGCACTCGCTTTCATAAATTATAATTTTTTCAAAACCTATCACCTTGACGATCAGGTGAAGGGTGAACTCCATGTAGATAATATATTCGGCAAGCGTGTTAGGGACTATATAGAGGAAATACGTCCTACACACGTCTTTGTGTCAGGCCCGTCTGCCGGCTGTAGTGTGCTTGGCCCATATTTAGAAGGCATTTACTACAAGGCTGGCTGGGTTTCTACAATAAAAGTCTCAAACTTTGAGTTTAAAGCAACATATTCTATAGATTTTATTTCCGCTATTGACACGAGAAAAGAAGACGATCTCGATGACGCGCTGGAAGACGGTTACGATAACAATGATGTAGAGCTAGCAGGATCATTTTTATTAGGCTACTTCTGCAAAGCGCTTAGAAACTTGATGGTTGGGTTTATACCCTTTGAAGTTTCAGTGAAGCCCCGGCACGTTTTAATTTCTACGATTCCGAGCTTTGATGCTCTGATGGATAAACTAGAATCTGCCCCTAGGGTTGCTATAGATACGGAAACTAGAAATTTAAATCGAGTATCCAATGCTATTTATACAATCCAATTTTCAACGTCGGCTCGTGTTGGTTATGTTGTTCCGTACCTACATCCAGAGTCTCCGTTTAGTAAAGAGGAATTAGATCATATAAAAAACCGTATAAGAGCTTTTTTAAGCCGGCCTGCACCAAAAATTTCAGTAGATAGTAGTCTGCTCGATAGCTATTCGTGCCTGTACATGTTTAATGCTAAATTTGACCTAACTCAGCTTAAACAGCAGTTCGGTGTTCGCGTTATCCACTGGCCTGTTTATGATTTACGGGCGGGTGAGCAGGGTCTTGATGAAAATATAAAATTCCTAGCTAACGTAAAATTTAAAGATAATAACGGCACAAAGAGAACGATGGCATCAGGTGGTTTGGCCGCTATCTTAGCGTCGCAGGGCGAGGATTTTTACTATACAGCAGCGTTTTCAAAAGCTGATCGCGGAGACATGGATAATACGTCATTAAACAGCGAAGACTTCTGCGCGTATGCGGCTTTTGACGTGCAATGCCTACACGCATTAGCCGATAATCAGATTCTAAGGGCATCGCACGATGTTCATTTTGTAAACGGACGCCGTAAAAGCTATGGACTTGATTTTATACGACATATGTTGCTACAAATGTCGAATAATATTCATGTATTCTCGAACATGGAGCATCGTGGAGTAAGTATAAACAAGGCGCACTTAGTCTGGCTTCGTACTAACGAGAGCCCTATCAGCAGGGAAATTATTGACCGCACACAAAAGATATATGCCTCTCCTGAAGTAGTCAAGGCTAATAAATATCTATTCGATAAATACTCCATAAATGTAAAAAATACTATCTTGAAGAAGACCCCTTGGATATTTAAGATCAACAAGCCAGAACATAAAAAGGCCCTGTTTATTGAATCAATGGGTCTTGAACCTGTAGGGTTCGGAAAATCAGGAGACCCTTCTTTAGGTAAACTTTTTAAACGTGTTTATAAAAGGGTTCCTGAAGTAGCTTTACTCAATGATTTGGAAAAAGCTAAAAAATTAAAGTCGTCTTATGTAGACGCTATTATTCGAGCGATGGCTGAAGGCGACGGTCTAGTTGATGGTCGGCTAAGACCTTCTTATGATTTCTTCCCTGTCGTCACTGGGCGTAGTAACTCCAGCGACCCGTCACTACAACAAATTCCTCAGCGAGGCCCCCTTGCAAAAGTGCTGAAAGAAACTTTTTATGCAGCCTTCGGGGCAATTCTCATAAAGCAAGATTATTCAGCTCATGAGCTTAGAGGCTGGTCAATTATCTCAGGCGACGACGTTCTAGGCGAGATGTTTCAAATTGGCCGAGACTTGCGTATAAAATATTTTAAGTCGAATAAGTTAAAATATAAGCTTGAGCTTGCGCGTAAGGGTGATATTCACAAGAGTAACTACAATTTTTTCTTTGGCACTCCCGTCGAAGAAGTAACAGAATCTCAACGTGATAGTGTTAAGGGTGTCGGGTTCGGCGCTATTTACGGTAGATCATATAAAACTCTAGCAAAACAAGCTATGACAGACGCGAAAGAGCGTATCGTAGAGCTGCGGGAAGCTATAGAGGTAAAAAAGAAAGCCGATGCAAAATCCGACGTTTCCACGGAGCTTAATCTTATAAAGGAGCTTGATAAATCACCCGAGCAGTGGAACGCCTTGTATGAAACCCTGTATAAAAAGTTTTTTGCCCGCTATAAGAGGGCTTCTAAGTGGTTAGATGACCAGAAGGTTCTGGCAGACTCGCAGTTTTTTGTACGCTCACCCCTAGGGCGACGTAGATTTCTTTTCGGGTCGCTTACCGGCGAAAATCGTATTATATCTGCTATGCAGCGCCGAGGTATGAACTCTCCCATACAAGGGATGGGTGCAGACTTTGGTCATACAGCGTCTAGGCTTTTTTCACAACACATGGAAAAGGTGCTTATAAAATTTGGTTACATAGACGACAACACTGAAAAGTTACCCTGCGACGTTGAAGTAATGGTTCACGATAGTACGAGACTTGAGGTGTCGTTTTCATATGTTCTTATTGCAGTTCACCTGATGCAGTGGTGTGCTACAAAAGGCGTCGTAGATTTTTACGAAAAATATTACGGCATGTCTTTTACAGTGTACCCAGAGGTTGAAATGGAGTTCGGAGTTGATGAGTCTCATATGTATAAGTGGGACTGGTCGCTAGATAATGAGGATGATGGTACAAAAACTAAGTCTCTATATGTATGCCTGTCGTTAGCGGTATCTGACTATAAAAAATTACACACGAAAGATAAACGTACAGAAGATGAGATACTAGACGAGATTTATTCAGCCTGGGAAAACTCTAAGCTGAAAAAATATCTATTCGACCACTATCCAATACTCCCAGAATAATAGAGGTGAACTACCGTGAGAGCTTGTATTGTATTGCAAGACCCTATTGCCAAGAGGACATATAGGAAACTATTTAGCGAGTTGTTCTCAGCAGAGCATCCAATAATCACCGGGGATTTGTTCTCCGGCTGCATTTCAGAGTTACCTGACATTACCGCCGAGCCTGCACTGTATAAGGGTGGTGGTCACTTTGGAATACAGGATGAAAAATTTTACTCGATGCCTGTTACCAACAGAGGAATAAGTATAATTACTGCGCTATCCGGCAGTATATCTTTGGACTTCCCTGACTACGAGAAAATTAACTGTCTTTTTCCTGACCTGTATTCAGACCAGGGGTTCCTGATGGCAAAGTTTTTAACTCGCCTGAGCTCCCCTGTGCTGTGTCAGGGTGTTAGTGACGACACTCAAAACTACGCTGATAAAATATACACAAGGATAGTTAAAAAATTCAAAGGCGTCTGGTCTAGCACAACTATATATAATGCGTCAGCGGCCCGTAGTCGTGTTATTATCTGCTTAAATAACTGCGACCTGTATTTCCATCTAGTTTACGACCAAGAAGTAAACTTTTACGCGCTTGTGTGGACAGATGAAACATCTCTGTATGACTCAATAGCTTCTAGCCTATCTTCGTATAGATTTTCTATATACAGCATGTCACCAATGGCCTATAAAAACGAGCTTGTGATTCACCCACTATATCTTATAGACAAGTGGAAAAAGTGGTGTGCTGTCGGAGCTAATGGGTTGTCGGCTGTACTTCTGCTAGATAAATACCTTAAAAGGCTGGCCCGCTGATCTGTAAAATAGATTGAACCTAGAGGTGACTACCGATGAGAGTTAGCTTTGACGTTGCTGAATACAAAAAAGCGGTAAAGCGCATTACAAATGCTGTTACTAATCCAACTAGTCTCGCATTTAGATCAGACAAAGATACATGTAGTCTGACCTTAGAGACTATGAAAGATGGTGTAGGAGTATCAGTTAAGCTTACAGCAATCGAGGTAAGCGAATCGGGAGAGTTTTGCACCGATTATACAATCATTAAAAATTTATTCAATAGCAGAAAACGTGTCTCTCTTGTGTTAAGTGAGTCTGGTAACAAGGTTGACTTCACAACTGACACTAAAATGTCTGGGGACTTTATTACTGTAGAGTGTATAGAGTACAAGCATACCCAAGCCGATATGGTAGCATTGACAGAAGATCAGATATTATTTATAGTTCAAGTGTTAAAAAACCTAAATATAGAAGAATTCTTCTTCAAAAATCCTCTATCTGTGTCTTTGAGGTTCGGAGAAGGGGGTGCCTATGCCGTTGTATCCTCAGATTTCCATCAGGCTTTTGTACACAAGGCCGGGGACTTTCAAGAATTTTCTGTGCGTATGCCCTATAAAAGTCTAGTTTCCGTTATAGGTATTTCAGACGAGAAGAGCTTTAAATTAAGTGTTAGTGACTCTGCTATCCTAGCAGAATCATCGGATTTTAAGTGCAGTCTTCCTGTAGAGAATCTGCAAGAAGATAATTTCGACGATTACTTATCTCTTATGCTTGAGGTGCATAAGCACAAAAAAGTCGGATATTTTGAAAGTACCGATCTCAAAACAAGCATGTCTGCTATCTCAAATTTAAATAGCGACGGTAAGGCAGTCTCTGAGTGGTCTATAGAGAGGGATGATAGTTCGCTGGAAATATATATTAAAACTTTGAAGGGTACTATAAAAGAGAGTGTTCCCCTGATAAAGTTAAAGAGAAGCCCAGCACCATTTTCTATACATCCAAAGGCAGTAGGCGACTTAATTAAAAATATGCCCGACGGTTTGTATGCACTTCGGGTAACAGATAGGCTTGTATCATTCAGTTTAAAGAAGGACTGTGTTGAGTATACATACCTCACTGTTCACTACGAGGGCTAATTATGAAAAGGTGGCACAAGCGCCTACTAGACCCGATGCCTGAGCAAGTTATAATTAGTAACCTGCAAAAAATCTTTTTGCAGGCTCAGGTTCTTTGGGTATACTTCTCGGTAGACCCGTACCCATTTACAGATACAAATCCACACTTAATACTAGCAAAAGTTGAATTTATATCTCTCCCGTATATTGATGTTTATTCAATAAGGGTAGGCTCGATTGACGGCGTATCCGTTGGATACGCTTTTGACGTTTATGGGAAGGTTATTAAATACAATCTCAATTTTCTTCTGAGTAGCAATTTTGAATTTTCAAGGCTGTCTGAGGGTAACTTAAACCCCCAAGCTTTTGACCTTAAATACAAGCTCGGCCATATATTTTTGTATGAGTATTCTGGAGCCTGCGGTTTAGTTTCGCTGCCGTTACCAGAGAATGTAAAGGAAACTTTGGAGATTAAATAAATGTCTTCTACACTGAGCAAGTTACTGGCAAAAGATGCTAACTGGAAGAGATTTTTAAATATACTAGAGGCTTCTGAGAGGTTATCCGATTTTGATAACTATGCAAACGAAGTGCTGAATATTCACAAGGGCAGAAAAAGTCGGCAGTTGGTATACAAAGCGTCGTCTGCAAAACGTCTCATAGAGGCAAACATGCAAGACATATCTTTTCGTTCCCGCTGTGTTGAAATTATGATCGAGGTTAGGCGTGCGCGTAGACTGTTAAACATATCACTAGACTCGATTAAAAATCATATCCTAGCTACTTATCAGACATATTTATCGGCATACAGAACAAAGGCAGAGCGTGACATTTATGTCAGCAGTCTAGTGAGTGACGCTGAGGCAAAACTGGCAGAGTTTGAATCTATCATTGAAGTTTGTGAGCTTGTTGTGTCTGATATAGATAAAACATCATGGTCGATGAAATCTATACTCGACGCTATGGAGCTGATCTATAGGCGCGAAAACGTGCTAGGCACCCAAGTAAAGACCGTTTAACAAAGGTGAGGGTACATAAAAAATGTCTACCAGGATTATATTAAAGGATCGTGTATACATACCGGAAAGAAAGGTAGACCCAGAAGCCCTAGAGAGAGTTTTAATTCGAGCTGTTTATAACGAGGATGCCTGCTCGCACTGTGACTTTATGCAAGACAGACACTCGGACTCCTGTGACAACTGTGCGTCATACAAAGGCACTTACAAGCTGTACAATGAAGTCGAGATAGATAATAAAAACTACTACGGAGTGTCTATCGGCTACTTAGATAAACTTGGTAAGCTTCTGAATGATTCTGATATTAAAATAAGGCGTGATGAGAGGGTTGAGAAGAAATTTAAACACGCCTATGAATTAACGGGATCGCTCTGGGACTACCAGGAAGTTGCTGTTAATGAGATGATAAAGTTTGATAACGGCTTTCTTGAAAGTAAACCCAGAACCGGCAAGACCGTAATGGGAACCGCACTTATTATAAAGTTAGGTGTAAAGACTCTAATAATGGGAGCCCAGGTAGACTGGCTATATGGGTTTTATGACACCATCTGCGGAAATGCAGATGAGGGGCTTGTTCCATTTACTAATATCCCGGACGTTGAAAAATTTGAGGGCAAGCGGCTGGCAGGTCTGTGCAAATCCTACGAAGACTTTAAGGCTTATGATATATGTCTAGCAACATATCAGACTTTCCTATCGGCCGGGGGTAAAAAGCTTTTAGAGCGCGTAAAACGCATGTTCGGATGTATTATGGTGGACGAGGCTCATGACACTGCGGCCGACCAGTTTTGTAAAACTCTAAATTCATTTGAGTCAAGGTATAGGTACGGCCTGTCGGGAACCGTAGACCGCAAAGACGGGAAGATTTTTATTGCTCATGCCGTACTGGGGCCTGTAAGGCATAGAACTGATGTAGAGGTTCTAAAACCGGAAGTAAACTTCATCGAGACAGGCCATAACTCAAACAGAAACTTTACCGTAGTAACTTACGCGCACAAAGAACTAGAGAACAACAAGAGTAGAACTCAGCTTATTATTGATACTGCGATAAAGCATTTACACGAAGGGCGTAGTATACTTATACCAGTTGTCCACACGGAATTTTTAAATACCTTAGTTAACGGCATAAATAAAAAATGGGGTTCTACTATTGCAGTCGGTTTTCACGGAAAACTCAAGAAAACAAAAACATATAACGAGCGTAAAGAGTTGGTGAAAAAGGCCCGCGAGGGTAAGATCAGGGTAGTTGTTGGTATACGAAAAATCGTTCAAGTTGGTCTAAACGTACCGCGCTGGGACACTATTTATATGGTTAGCCCTATATCAAACCCACCGAAGATGCAACAAGAAACGTCTAGGATATGTACGCCGATGGCGGGGAAGAAAACTCCGAAGGTAGTTATGTTCCTAGATAACCAGTCTTTTTCTCGCGGATGTTTGCGAACTTGTTTGTATAAAAACGGATTTTATGCAATGAAGTTTAAGATACCTGCATCGGAGGCTAAAAAGGTAGCTAAGTACACCGGAAGGGCTAAGTTTGTATCCTCGAAAGATAGCAGTCAGCCGGACTCAGAGGGCAAGCTATACTTGTAATTTAACTTATACGAGGCTGTTTAGATGGAAACGTATTCTATGGTTTATTTTTGTATCATCGTCATTTTTATTGTATCATTCTTAGCTTTTCTTACATCATGTCTGGTAATGTCCAATGGTATGTTTAGAGATACATTTTCATCTATTATTCCAGTTAGAGAAGACCGTAATTTAGATTTTACACAATATACAGGTAAAGAAAAATCAGAGCCTGCGGTGGACTACCTGTATAGTAATAAAGGGCCTATACGCCCAGCGTATATAAAGGCTGCGGCAGAATTTAATAAAAAATATGAAGTCCTGCGTATGTCTAAGACCGTAGATGTTACTGTTACTGAAAAAGGTACTGACGGTAACACTTTCAAAGACTACTCGGCCGACGCTATAAAATCAATCAGGATGTTGCCAAACTATACTGAGCGTAGACTGTACAGAACTTTGTTAGTGTCTGGTAATGAGGCTCCTGATTATATCTACTGCGGCAGCGAAAATAACAAAACTTATATTGGTTTTCTTAAAAAGAAAACTATAACAGACTTCTATGTCGAGGACTTCGTTTCTAATTTTATAGATGTTACTGTGTTTATATGGAGGCATAGCGGTAAAACCGGATCAATCATGTTCGGCCACGATTTCATCGTATTTATTGTAGTTAATGATGATAAAAGTATTATTCAAAAATCGTGCATAGAAGTCCTTGGTAAAAAAGCCTCTTACACGACGAAGGCATTTCAAAGCGCTGCATATAATTTTTACAGTGCATTTTATAGCTAGGTATAGTTAGGTGTGCTTAACATGGACACTAATAAAATGCCGTTTAATGAGCCTGTAAATCTATACTCCGTGGATAGATTCGTCAGAAGTCATTTCTGTGAAATACTAGAAGACCTAGTAGTTGTTTTGTCAAGGAGGTTCTCTGATGAGCGTCAAAGTGACGGCGAAGGACTTTGCAAAGGCGGTGATAAAAAAGACTGATACTGCTGTGCAGGCTGACAAAAACCTTAAAAACCTTCTTTTATCGAGAGGGATGCCAAAAGTATTTTTTAACTTTCCGGCGTTCGCTCTTGAGAGAGCCTTGTTTGCATTTGTATCTTCCGTTGATGGTATGCAACCAATACAGGTGTCTTTTAAGCAGCAGAAAGAATTTATTGATAAGATTATGGAAAATCCGTGGTTTTCTCCATATACGTTTTGCATTTCAAGTGCGCCTAATGACATGCAAGCAAAGACTATGGCTTCTTATATATTTTCCAGGGCCGTGTCTCTTCAGCTAAATCGGAGACTATCCTCAGAATTACTTACGGAGAAAACGCAAAAAAGACTACTAGCTTCAAGCCTTCCGTTCTGGGAGACCTTGGAAACCGGTTACGAGAGTAGGGTTCTCACTTACAACGAACGTCCGAGTTTACTTGTAATGTCTAGCCTAACTACAAATTCTACGCAGTATAGGGTAGAAAAGGTAAGAGATTTGATGGAGCGCTTTGCAGATATTCCAAAAATTTTAATAGTCTCCGGGGCCGACCCTGTTACCTATTTTAATAAATTTTTGTTTCTTCATTTAAATGGGTGCTGTTTCTTGCAAAATTCTAGCATGAAGGCTACGGTGGAGGTCTAACGGGATGAAGCTGTATAACGAGCGCTTAGAGAAGTCAGTGTTATATGCTATCTGCGAGTCTTCCAAGAAGTATCAGGGCCGCATGTTGTCTGCAATATCAGACGAGCATTTTTATAGCCCACCAGCAAACGAAGCTGCTAAGCGACTGTTAGTTATAGTACGAAAATCCGGTGAGATTCCGAGTTGGGTGGATATATGCTCTGATCCAGTTATTTCAGAAGAGAGCAGGCGGTCTCTAAGTAAATTTGAAGGCAAGTCCGTAAAGTCTACGCGTCGCGCTATATCTTACACAGACTCTCTGCACAAATTTTACCAGCTAAGAAAAATATTCGGACTCTCTGAAAAAATAAATGAGAGTTTGTTAAAGGACAACGTAGACGTTGAGTCACTACTAGATCAGGCCACTGAGGACTTAAACCGGGCGCGTGTTAAGTCAGATACGCGCCAAGAGGTTTTCCACTTAGGGAAAGGCTTTAATATGTTTCCTATCGTAGAGGACATATTAGAGCCTACGGAAGAAGACTATCTGCCTACTGGGTTTAAAGCTTTTGATGAACAGAACGCGGGTATATCATACGGTAGCCTTATGGTATTAGCCGGGTCTACTTCTGGCGGTAAAACTCTACTCGCTATACAGCTTTTGCTTAATATGGCTAAGTATGAACCTTGTGTGTATGTACCGCTTGAGATGACAGAAAAAGAGTCTATGCAGCGCATATTAGCCAATATTGGTGACGTATCTATTTTAGATATGCGTATGAATAAACTCACGGAGAAAGAGAAGGCTAGGGTACGCAGGAGAATTAAAAGGTTCTCTGAAAAGCTGGCAGAAGATGACAGCAGATACTCTATCATGAGCCCAGAAGATGATATGCGTATTGACGAGATTCTTTTACTGCTAAAACCTTACGGCTATCGTGTAGTTGTTATCGACTATATATCACTGCTAAAGGGTGTTGATGGGGATGACTCTTGGAAGCAGCTAGGTGCCGTTGCGCGCTTTTGCAAAATTTATGCAAAAAAGCATAATATAATTATTATTCTGCTAGCCCAGGCTAATGAAGAGGGTGGTGTGCGCTACGCCAAATCAATATTTGAACACGCTAATAACGCATGGTCTTGGGTGGCAAACTCTACTACAAGAGAAGCTGGAATCATGCCTATAAAGCAGGTAAAGGCTAGAAATCAAATTCTTTTTGACTTTACTCTCGGAGTTGACATTCATAAAATGCAGGTTTTTGACGTAGACTCTGAGTCTGTCTCATATTCAGAGTCTCCCGAAGACGACGCCGAAGTTCTAGATGATATTACTGAGGGTAGAAAGAAATGAACCCGTTTTTAGGCGAAGGTGATGCTCAAGATTTTGAAGAAGGGAATGTTGAAGTAAGCTGGAAAAACTCAACACCGGTAGAGCTGACAGACACTTTTGATACCATAGCGTTCCCTGTCCGTAAAAAGGAAACAGTTATAAACCCGGTTCTTGTGTTGTTGGGAGATGAACCTCCTAAACATATATTAGATTTGCCGGAGGACGCTCTTTTTTATGTTGATTTTAGGAAAAAGTGGCAGAATCAGCGAGACCTTTCTAAGAAAAAACTTGAGCAGTTGGCTAATAAACCTATAGCAGTACCGAAAGAGTCTGAGGAGGGGTTTATATCGGCACTAGACAGCGATACAAAAATGTTTTCTGACCTGTTCTTAAACCTGTCGCACGTCTTTCCTGCTTTTGAGTCTTCGTTGGAGAATACTAGGCAGATTCTTGAGCTAATAACAGATAGCGAGATTAGTTCTACTCAATCCGGTTTCTTGAGGGCAATGCTCACAGACATTATAAACGCTAGAATAATGTCAGTGATGTTTGATAAATTTGAGATAACAGACAGACTAAGGGAGTTAATCTCGAAGAAGTTTTTTGAGGGTGCTAAAAAATGAGTGAAAGTTGCCTAAACTGTAGGAGATTCTCTAAGTGTTCCTATGAGAATAAAAACCGCCACTATAAATGCAAGAACTATAAAAATATGTCGCTAGTTAATGACGGCGTATTATCTATAGATAGTTTATTCGAGAAGGTAGATATTGTTCCAGAAGGGTCTACTCATAAAAGCACAAAAAAATCTAACTTGATTATGCCGGCAGGAGTCCCTGACTCGATAAATCACTCCAAGGCACAAAAACAGTTAGAAGATATGTTTGCCGAGGTTGCTGATAATAAGTCACCGTTTCCGACAGACCTGCGCATAGACGACAGAGACCTGCCGGAATTTTCTAATTTCTATTCCTTTATTTATGACCGCGACTACGGAATATCTCAGATGGGTATTGAACCGTTCGGGCGTCAAACATGGATAGCTACTAAATTATTCATGGATTATTGTCCTAGTTGCAGCAAGAAAAAATCAAATTTCATGGAAAACATCGAGAATGTCCCTGTAGACTTCAACAGTAAGGAGTTTCCAGACTACGTTCAGTTATTGAACAATGGTGTATGTCCAAAATGCAAGCGAGGCCGTGCTGAATTTATAAAGAAAGGCACGCTGAAATTATATTTTGAGATGGATGGTTGTATCGGACAACGTGCCGGCAAGTCTATTACATTCAGTTTTCTTGAATCGTATCGTCATCACAAATACCTAAAAATGCAGCGCCCTTCTGAAATCCTTACTGGGCTTCCTAACGTAACCCTTATGGGTACTTATACAGCCACTGATGCAAAAACAGCAACGGAGACGCTATGGAAGCCTTTAATGGACATTATAGGCGAGTCTCGGTGGTTTATGGAGTACCATGCGTTACTTATGGACTACGGGTTGCGCTATGGTGAAGAGACTTTCAGGTCTATGGATACGTTTTTAAGCTATAGATGTAGAAAAATAATGCTTTATGCCGCAGCGCCCAATGCCAGAAATTTGCGAGGTCGAACTAGGTGCTCTTCCGGTATCGACGAGCTTGGATGGTTCGATGCCTCCCAGGAAGCTACTAATAAGATTCGCATATCCGCCTCTGCTATTTACGACGCACTTAGGCGTTCCCACCGTACCCTAAAATCCTCCATTATTCGTTTATATAAGCAGGGTTATAATAACGTAACCCAAAATATTTCAGTAAATATATCGTCCCCGTCGTCGTACAATGATAAGATTATGAGTCTTGTTAGAGAGAATAAGGACTCAAAAGAAGTCCTTGCTATTCATCTCCCGACATGGGAGTTTAACCCTAAAGAACCGAGAGAAAATTTTGACGAGGAATTTAGATCAGACCCGGTAACCGCCGCTAGAGACTATGGCGCAGAGCCTCCGATGACAGCCGCTCCCTTTATATCATCTGTCTCTATGGTAATGGATTGTTTCACACGCCCAAAAAACTTAGCCGAGATACACCCTATCTTTAGAGCTATTAGCGGAGACTCGCTAGCCGCACACGCAGCGGAGATTTCTTTTAACGTGTCCAAGATAATGCCACCTGCGGTTTTAGCCATAGACGCTGGACTAACAAATAATAGTTTTGCCATTGTTATAGGATATAGGAAAGACGGCATTGTAGTTTTCGACACCTTAGTTGAGATTGCGCCTCATAAAGGTAAAACACGTCTGGCATACTCAAAAATTTTTAACTCTGTGCTGGTTCCAATGCTAAAACCCTTTAATATCTGTGCTGTATTTGCAGATAGGTGGAACTCAGCTATGCTGCTAGATACTGTTCGTGACACTCACGGAGTAAAAGCAGAGCAGTATTCACTGAAATATAATGATTTTATTGTATTTAAGTCATATATGGAAGGGCATAAAATACTATTCCCTAAGATCAGCAGGAACCCTGATCTAATTTTACGCGAGCTTTATGCAGATTACCCGCATGAATTTTTAAATAAAGCCGCCGACCACTTGTTTTATCAATGTCTTACAGTTTCAGACAACGGTAAAACTATATTAAAAGGCGTAAATAGGACTGACGATATTTTTAGAGCTGTGGTGCTAGCAAGTAAGTATTTGCTGGACGCGGATTGGTGTGCTAAAAACCTTAAAGATACTCAAAATATACGTCAGCAGGAGCGCGGTCTTGTAGCAATGTCAGGATTTTACGGTAACGGTATGCCGTCTATAAACCCCACAAGTAACATAGGAATAGCAGCTCTTGTAGATAACCGAGCCCGCGATACGGGAAATATATTTGCAAGGGAGCCAAAATAAATCTAATTTTATGGTATGCAAATTTGTAGAGGAATTTATTATCATGTCTAAATTAAAATTCAACAGCCCTTTTGAGTCTAGCACACCTGTAGCAAGAAGCCGCACGGAAGGAAGAGCTAAATCGAAACACTACTCGGGTGTTGAAACTGCCTCACACAACGCTATTGATTCTGTTAACCGTTGTTTTATATGCAATGAAAAAATGAAGCGTCTTGAGGCTAATGGTGTTGACTCGTATGTATGTTTACAGCACCGTGTCTGCCTGCCATGCGAAAATGACTAATTGATTGGTGACTAGCTATGTTCAAAGCTCAGAATAATCTGCTTGTAAAAAACGGAAAACTTATCCGGTCACGGAAGTTTGAATCGGCAAATACGGGTAGCGTTGTAAATTTACAGCTAGATGCTATGCGTGATCTAGCTAGTCAACAAGTAACAGCAGCAAGCCAAGAAACCGCATCGAATATGGAGCTGGCCTACGGAGACCCTGCTTACGGGACAGGGTTTAATTCTATTTCTGTTAGCTCTATTGGTACAGGAAGTATTAGAAACCTAGACCGCATGTTGTCTGGTCTTGTGGATGAGCGTAATGAATACGCAATGACAACACTTTACCGCGATATTTATAATAATGATGTAACGTGCGGCTCTGCCGTAGACTTAACATCTACTTTGCCTTTTAGTGATTTCTCTCTAACCGGGTTAGAAGAGAAAGATACTGAAATATATATGGACTCGGTGTCGCGTTTAAATCTTAAAACGCAGTTCCCTCAAGTGAGCCTTCATTATTTAGTGGATGGCAAGTATTTGAGTACCATGATATATGACGTAACTAAAAAAATCTTTGTGGATATGCTGAAACACGACACGCTGAACTGTCATTTTCATGAGCTGCCATTTATATCGCAAGACCCTCTTATCACGGTACGCCAATCCGCAGAGCTTATATTTTTCTTATCAAGCGGTGACCCCCAGATAGTGCAGCAGAGGCGCAATTACTCACACAAGCTTCTAGAAAGTTTGTCGGCACCTGAGTTTACTCTTGATCCGAAGACAACTATTTATTTGCCTAGGCAGGGGATGCTTGGCAAACCTATGTCCTATTTTAGGCGTATTATTCCAATTTATTTGCTTGAGAAGATGTTGGTTCGGGGTACTATCGTAGAAGCGAGTAAGCGCCAGCGAGCGGCACTTCACCTACAAGCAGGCAGTGATACTTGGGAGCCGACGCCACAGGAGTTAACAGCACTTGTATCACTATTTCAGCAGGCTGACTTTGACCCTCTGTCGCCTACTATTGCTACGCGTAACGATATTAACGTATCGGAAGTTAGGCAGGGCGGCGATTTCTGGAAGTGGACAGATATAGCCGACGAGCTTAATACACTAAAACTACGCGGATTAAATATTAGTGACTCATTCTTGTCGGGTGATCAGAACTATTCAGTCGCTGAGTCTAATTTGTCGGTATTTATAGAAGGGCTGAAAGCTTATAGGGATTTCCTTACTCAAAAGGTTTTTTATACGCACCTGTTCCCGATCATTGCCCATACGCGTGACATGAAGAAAGAGAACGTAAAGCATAAGGAGCAGGCATCAGGTGACTCTATACTTTTCCGCATTAACGACACAACACAATACCGTATGCCAAGGGTTCAGTGGCATAAATCATTGCAGCCAAGGAACGACCACGACACTATTGATATGCTAGGTACGCTAGCAGAAAAGGGGGTTCCGGTAACTTTGCGGATGTGGGCGGCGGCAGGCGGCTTTGATATGTCGAATATAGAAGAAGAATTAAATGAAGATAAAGCCCTTAGAAAAAAGATTGCAGAAATTGTTGGTGTTAAAACAGACGACGATGGGGCTAGTGGTGATTATTCTGGCGATTCCGGTGGGGGCGGCGATGAGTATAGCAATATTCGTGACAATTCTCAGTTCTCTGCTTTCTTGCGTAGTAACCGACTTGGTACGGAACATTTACCAAAAAAACCAATAGGTATTTTAGCCCGTAACTTCGGAGAGTCTGGTGAGATTGTAGGTAGAACAAAAACCGGAAAGAAGAAATACATAGCAGATCAGCGCAGCGCCAATAGAAAAGCTAACGAGACCATTGCAAAGGCTATGAAAAATCTATCTGACCCGAGCCACTACGAAGATGTAAAAAGACGTACAAATAAGCGTCCGGGGGCTGCTAAATGAAAGTGTTAAAAAATTTACCTAAGTTCGTTAAGGACTATCAAGGGTATGTAGGGTTTTTCTGGCCTGCTCTTGACTACAGGGAGAACATTCAAGAGGTTCGGACTAAACTAGATTTATTAACAATAAAGATAACAGCCTTCTGTCAAAAGGTTTCTACGGCGAAGACTGCTATTATCCTACCAGAAAAAGACGTAGATTTTTATGCGCCTATTTTTAAGGCCGCTGGATTCCTTACCATATGTTTGACTGATAAGGAAGATAAATCTCCGCCTACTGATGTTGTTGTGTATACGTCATTAGATAACCCAGTAGACTTAGATAAGGTTATAAAAGTGTGTTCGAGCTTCATTTTTCTTGAAAACATAGATGCACTTTCTGAGGTAAGTGAGCGCACTCAGAAGATTGAGCAATATATGCACAGTGCGAACAAATTAGTTGGGTTAAAAATAACCCCGATGAAAGGGCCTTCCGTAGTCGGGGATGGAAACCCAAGCGTGATCTTAAATAAATTGTTAAGAAAATCGCCTACGTCTGTATTGGTTGAAAACCCGTATGCAGGCATACCAGATTTGTACTCTACATGCTTGGTTAGACGTATATCTGACGGAAACGCCTTTATTAAGGCGGTTGAAGAAAATATGCCTCTCCATGCAGTCCCTAGGGTTGAGCTCTTAGGCTATCGTGGAAATGGGGGTTACACGCCGTACCCGATGAGAGGCTTAACACCATAAACTGTTAATTTTTGTAAACTGACCCTGTATGAGGTAACGGTCATGAGAGATAAAGAATATATTTCGGGTGCTAGTCTGAGAAATTCTGCTGTAGATTTACATAAAGAATTTTCGCGCAAAAACGCTGCCGTCGGTAAAGATGGTCGAGTGCGCCTTCGTAAGGGTGTTATTTCAAGTACAGCGCCTAGCGCCCAAAAATTAGATATTACTGAGTGGCTTCCGTTCTGCGCAGGCGCTTATAAAATATCACCGAATATTGAAGATTATGTATTTGTGCCTGTATTTTTAATTCCATCAGAGCTTCCAAACAGAAATGGCGTAGCGTTCCCGCTTAAAACTCTGCTTGAGTTTAACGTAGAGCACGGCCGGATAGCCTACAAAACTCTTATAGCAAAGCCCATACACTATGACCATGATAACCAAGACCCTACTAGAGCATACGGGGTTATTGCAGACGTATTTTTGCGTAGGTTGCACGGCTATGGTAATAACATGGTATATAAGGTGATGGCACTTTTAGCTATTGACCGCTCCAAGTATCCAGACATTGCTCAGAAAGTTTTGAGCAATGAATTAAATTCATACTCTATGGGTAGCTGGGTAGACCATTATACATGTTCTTATTGTCAGTCTGTTGTCGGAGAGTGCGACCATATACAAGAAAAAAACCCTGTATGTTTTTATGAGCTCGGCGGGCGCCTAGTGTTTAAAAATATGCACGGTGCTGTGTTCTTCGAGACTAGTATTGTTCCTGAGCCTGCGTGGCCGATGGCTTTGAATGATAACTTGATGAACTGGAACGCATAAAACTGTAAAATAGTACAGGTAGGGGGTTCTGTATTGGTTGCTGAGGGGTTAGGACGATGACTGTTAAAGTTTCAGAATATATAGCCTTTCTGGAAAGTCTGAGGACTGATCCCAAAACCGATTTTCCGCGTAATTTGCGTCTAGTAGGCCAATTTATAAACATGACTACAAAAACTGAGCATGAGTGCCTGGATTGTGGTCATGTTTGGGCTGTAGTTCCCTATAGCATAAAGAATAAACCGGGAGGCTGCCCGGAGTGTTCGATTAACCGAAAGATAAAATGGACAGAGAAGGTGTACAAAGCCTTTTTAAAAACTGAAGGTAAGGACTTTACCTTGAAAGCCCCTTTTGTAAATATCGGCACGCCAGTAGAGCACGAGTGCAGGGTGTGCCAGAATTTCTGGCGGGTGCGGCCGGCAGATATTATCCATAACAATAATGGCTGTCCTAAGTGTGCCGTGCAAAAGCGTACCTATAGCAAAGCTGAGTATGAAAAGTTTTTAAAAAGCCTAGCTCGTAAAGCCAAGTCCATTCCTGAATTTAAATTCCGAGCCTGGAAATTAGTTGGGCCCTACTCGACCCTAAGAGAATCTACAGAGCACGAGTGCTTAGTCTGCGGCAGTATACAAAAGACGCGCCCCGAGTCAATAAAAAACGGTGGTCTACAGTGCAGGGTCTGTAAGAAACAGGAAACTAACATTAAATTCAGACATACCTATGATAAGTTTTTATCGGATGCCTCCGAAGTAAAAAACCGAGCTAACAAATTTAGAAACATTGAAAGAGTAGGAAAATTTTACGGCATGGCTGTCGCTACCAAGCATAAATGCCTAGACTGTAATTATACCTGGAAAACTACCCCGCAGTCGATTAAAAATTGTCATAGCGGGTGTCCGAGTTGCGGCAGCAAAGTAAGTGAAGCCCACCAAAAAGTGTGTGACTTTCTTTCAAGCCTCAGTCTTGAATACACGGTAAATGATAGGACTGTATTGAAAAACCTAGAAGTCGATATATACCTGCCAAAATACAGGCTAGGTATCGAAGTAGATGGTCTGTATTGGCACAGCGAACAATACCGCGATAAAAACTATCATGTAGATAAACAGTCAGCAGCCAAAGAAGCTGAAATAACTTTACTGCAATTTTGGGACTCTGAGATAAATAACGGCACTACTTTCAAAGTAGTAAAGTCTATGCTTAAACACAGGGTCGGATTAAGCAAAAGAAAATTTGCTAGGGCTCTGGACGTTAGAAACTTGAGTAATGAGGAAGCCTCTGAATTTTTTAAGGCCAATCATTTGCAAGGAAACGTAGGCGCCTCTTTAATTTTAGGTCTAGTACACAAAGACACTTCTAAAATTTATGCTGCCATGTCTTTTGGCAAGCCGCGATTTAATACTGACTCTAATTGGGAGCTTCTGAGGTTCGCCGTTAGGCGTGGTTATGCTGTCATAGGCGGGGCCTCTAGACTTTTAAAAATGTTTGAGCGCCAGATACAACAAAAAGGCAATCTAATAAGTTATGCCGATAGCCGCTATTCAGAGGGCGGTGTTTATGAAGCTATAGGCTTCCACCGGGTTAAACAACAAAAACCGGGGTACGTTTGGGTTAAACCGGAAGGTAGCAATAAATATATAGTTCTTTCCAGATACCAAACACAGAAACACCGCTTACACAAAATACTAGGTTCTAGCTTCAGTGAAGGGAAAAGCGAATATGAGAATATGTACTCACACGGTTATCTAAGAGTATTTGATTCCGGTAAAGCCGTATATCTTAAAAAGGTAAACTCATGATTAACTATATTTTATTAGACGCCGCAGATAAAAAAGTTCGGTTACGCTCCTCCAAAGATGCCAATCAGTTTTGGCTAACGGCTTTGAAAACTTTGTTGGTGCCTAAACGAGCGCAGCATTTAATGGAAATGCACGGGGCTTCCCATGTAACTGATATTTATCGGTCTTTGGTAGAGACTTACGGAGAAGACCGTATACTTACGATTTTCAATGGAAGTGACTATATCATGGTATTCCCCGCCGACCCTGAATTAGCCTCTACTCAAAATAATGTTATCGGCTTGTGGGTTGGACAGCATAGTGAAGCGGGTTCTGTTATTATTGTCGGTGGTACAGCTGATAAAGTTAAGTCTCTTGACGAGCAAGATGAAGACTTTATCTTACAGCGTTTCAACGCCGGTAAAATTCATTTTTGATAGCCCTAGTATGCTCTGTAAAATAGTAGACAAGTCCCCTTACCGTAGACCTAAGAATTGAGGGCTTACAGGGGAAAAAGAGAAGGCACTGAGCGGGCACACTATTTCAGTGTAAAATAGTATAGAGGTAATTGACTGCTGCTAGCAGACGCGCCCGTCATCACTATGTATAACTCAGAGGTTAAAGATGATTAACTATATTTTATTCGATGCTGTTAATAAAAAAGTAAGGCTACGCGAAGCCCCCACAGTTCTTCAAGCTCTGCGTGATATTGTACCTGAATTGTATACTCCAAGCTCCGCTGAGCTTCTTCTTACGAAAATTAACGAAGACCCTGATACCTATGCAGGTGGAGTAGCATATCAACAAATTGTCCCTGGGCGCTACCTGATTAAAGAGGATTGTATTGCGCTTCATGTTAGCAGACACCTAGAAAACTGCGCAATCACTAAAAATAGAGTGCTCGGACTTTTCAATTTCTTACCGGAAGTGGGCTCCGTTGCTGTTTTTGGTAAGGGTTCAGGTAACTCTTTGGTATCATTAAACCAGCATACAGAAAAAGAAATCCTGAATTTATATACTAAACGAGACATTAGATTTTCAGTGGGTGACGATGCGCAGTAGGACGGCCCGCGTACTTAATTCGGTCTTTTTATACATCCTAATCGGCCCGGCTTTTGTATATATTCTCTTCTTGGAATATACCCTATGCCGCTTTAGAAAGACATTTCCAGAAAATACGAACGATACTACATAGAAGGTAATACAACCTATGATAAATTATCTCTTATTCGATTCACTCTCTAGCAAGGTTAGGTTACGAGAGGCAGAAGACACAGTTAAGTTCTGGGAGATTATGATTCATACTCTAATAAATACATCAAGTGTTAATCAGTACCTCGAACTATACGAAACCCATTATAAATCATTTAGAAACAGTAGACTAATATCTGATTATTACCAGCCCGACGGTGACTTTTCTATTATATTCATAGCCCCTAACTTTGACTATAAATCTGTCAATAGGGATAATATAATATTTGGCCTAGATAATATTGTTCGCCCGCTTGTGGCTGGTACTGAAGTACGAGGCTCTGCTGTTGTAGTTGGTGGTGGTGTAACTGACGTTCAAAGCCTTACTCCAAAATCAGAGGCACTCTTTTTAAAGGCATTTAAAGAGAAAGAAATTTATTTTGGTAATAGCGCCTATCAAGGAAAGACATACCATGATTAACTATATTTTTTTCGACGCCGTTACGAAAAAGGTTCGCCTAGGCGACACTGAAAATAGAGAAACTTTATTCAGAGACGTAGTTAGTAAAATATACAAACCTGTGGCGAGCTTAGGCTCTGCTCCTGCCATCTACAGCAGGGATGTAGATACTCTCAGTCCATCTAATATTTGTGTCACGGCCCTATATTGCAGTGTGTTGTCTGCCTGCGTTACTAAAAATTCAGTAGAGGGTTTATTTGTAGGCCGAGGAGATCTTCCAATAGGTTCTATTATAGTGGTATCCTCTCGGTACTCTAGGGATGATGGTGGACGCACTATATATTCTATTGACCCCGCCTCTGAAAAAAATATACTTGATAAATTCAAGTCGGGTGAGATATATTTTCAGACGTACAGTGTTTAAACCTTATAAGACTGTATGGTGTTAGTCTGTAAGCCAGAGTAATTTGTATGTATTATAGGGATGTATAAAATGGGCGCTTGTAACATATGCGGGCTACCTAGAGTATTTGGGCAGGGAACTTCATCAACGTGTTCATGCAGCCCGGTACATGCACTACCTGATAGGTCGCCTTTGGATTCGTCAATATATAGGAAAACTATACTGCTGGGGCTTATTGAAGATAATGCTCGGTGCCTTAACGAGCTATACATACTCCACAAAAAACTATGCGAAATCCGCAGTAAAAGGCACTTTGATAATTAACTCATGTATAAGGCGTCTAGCATTTACGAGGTATATATGCCATCTTTACTAACACTAACCAGGAAGTTGAAAAAATCCGCACAACAACGCGGAGCTCTTGGGTATTTCCGCATGGCGCCTTCTACTTTTCTCGACTTAACGTCCTTTAAAACACGAGAAAAAATTGAGCACGAGGCACTTAACCTAGATCAGTATAACGAGCTTATTGACAAGGGTGACGTTGACTGTATGCCTTATCTTAGAATACTTGAAGACGGTAGTGTAATTGCTCACGAAGGCAGGCACCGTGCAGTTGCTGTCCAAAACGCGGGAGGCGGGTATATTGACGTTGCTTTAATTGTTATGAATAAAAAACCCGTTTCAAAAAAAGACAGGTCTGCCCACCCGATTGAGTTCGATTACAATCAAATCCCCCTAGTATGGAAGTCGCAGTTTTCTAAGATAAAACGCAAAGTCCCGTTAAATAAATTTAGATATTTTGCTGACGTTTTAACGCGTAAACATCGTGCAGAAGTGTCAGGTAAGATTTTCGATGTTGTAGAGCGTGCTATGTCCGGCGTTAACGGGTCGTCTCTAATAACACTTAAAGTCAAGCACACTCAGGAGCAGCGTGTTCATGCCGGTTTAAAGAGCATAGGTATAAAGTTATGACAAAGACTGACGCAATTAGAAAATTAGAGAGCGACATTAGGGATGCTAGTGCTACCTACTACAATACAGGAAAAACACCTGTAATTGACGGAAAGAAAATTACAGACGCGGTTTTTGATTCCTGGGTAGACAAGTTGCGTGAGCTTAGCCCGGAGTCCCCAACCCTGAAACTAATTGGGTCACCGACTCCTTCAGTTAAAGTAAAGGTCAAACTTCCTTTTCATATGGGTAGCCAAGATAAGTTAAAACCTGATACGGCTAATCCGTGGCTTCTTGCTAATAAAGGCCCTTATGTAGTTTCAGATAAAGAGGATGGGACTAGCATAGGCATAGTTTACAGCAAAAACACAATTAAAGCATATACTCGCGGAGATGGGACTTATGGGCAGGATATTTCCTTCTTGGTTAAGCACCTTAGGCTGCCGGAGATTGAAGACGCCGAGCTTAAAATTCGCGGTGAGATGATAATTAGCAAGGCTAAGTTCAGTAAATACTGGAAAGAGTCTTTTGAAAACTCGCGTAACATGGTGTCAGGTATTACAAATAGAAAATCCTACCATGATGGGTTTAAGGATATTGACGTTATTATTTACGAGGTTTTGGAGCCTAGGATGCAACCAAGCCAAGCCTTTAAAATGCTCAAGGGTCTTGGGTTTAAAGTTGTTCCTTATGAGACTTTTCAAACACTGACTGCGGAGTCTCTATCAGAGCTTTTACAAGAGCGCAAAGAAAACAGCAAGTATGAGATAGATGGGCTTGTCGTTACTGTAGATAAAAAGAACCCTATAACAGTTGAAGGAAATCCGAAATATTCGCGTGCTTTTAAAGAAATGGATTTAAATTCTTTTGTCCAGACTACGGTTATTAGAGTAGAGTGGAACGTGTCAAAAGATGGTCGTATCAAGCCCCGCGTTGAGGTTAATCCTGTAAGAGTGTCTGGTGTTACCGTGTCCTTTGCTACAGGGGACAATGCAAAAAACATAATTGATTCAGGCATCGGGCCTGGAGCTATAGTAACAATTTCGAGACGCGGAGAGGTTATTCCGAAGATAGAAAACGTCATCAAAAAAGCGAAACCCCAGTTACCGGACATGGATGCTAGTGAGTACGCATGGGACGCTACTAAAGTAAATTTTGTTATACAGAATAAATCAGCAAATAAAGAATACGCCGTTAAGAGGCTTATACACTTTTTCAAGGTTCTGGGTGTTGAGAACTTTAGCGACGGGCTTATAGAGAGGTTTGCTGAAAACGGTCTCGATACTGTGAAGCGTATCATACGCGCAACATCAGATGACTTTAAAGATATTCCTGGTATTCAGGACAAGAGCGCTAGCAAAATATACAGCAATATTCAGAGCAAGATTAAAAACGTACCGCTAGCTAAACTGATGACGGCTTCTGGCGCATTTAGAAACATGGCTGAGAAGCGCATACAGTCTGTGCTTGATGTTATGCCGGAAATCTTATCTAACTACACGTCAACGACAAAAAATGCACTTGCGTCTATGATAATATCTAGAGTGCCGGGATTTTCTGAGGTTCTTGCCGAGGACTTTGTTGCTGGCCTTTATGAGTTTTCAGCTTGGTATGTAAAACACAACGAGATCACTTATATAAACCCGGTCAAAACCACGCCAAAAGCAGGCGGTCTCTCCGGGACACAAGTGGTTTTTACAGGTTTTAGAGATCACGAAGCCGAAGAAAAGATAACTAGACTTGGTGGTACTATAGGGTCAAGCGTGTCGCGTAACACGAGCCTGCTAGTAGTAAAAGATAAATCATCTGCATCAGGGAAGACTCAGAAGGCTGACTCCCTTGGTGTTAAAATAATGGACAGGTCTGAGTTTAACTCATGGCTTGCTAGGTTTTAATTATGGCTAGACAAGAGGCTAAGTATAGTTCAGGGTCTGTGAAGTACCCTAAATCCATGTATGAGTACGCGAAAGATAAAATAATATTCACTATAGTCTCTGCTCTATATATATCTTTGAAAAAATCTACAAAAAGTGAGGACTCTGTAATTGCCGCAGAGACCTTGAGAGTATTTTCAAGAGTGGCTAGGAACTTTGGCGTAAAGCCAGCAACAAGCCTGCAAAAACTAGGATTAGTGTACACCGAGACTCTCGGGGAAGCCTATGTACTTGAAATACCAGAGGACTTTTCAGGTATGCCTGATAGTTATCTGAAATACTATACTGTAAATAAGCAAGCACCGTTATATTTGTGGCTTTCTCTACATTGGTTGGGGTACGGGCCTGCGCCCCAGTGCAATTCTCTAGGGGCTTATTTCCCAGATAAAAATGCTATTGTTATAGCACCTACAACAAGAAAGCATACGGCATTTACTAATGCTACTATACTGTCAGTAGGGGACACCTTGAAACTGTACAAAGGCAGGCTTAAAGAGCAGACTCCTGAAAATTATAAAAAGTATGCAGAAGCAATAAAGAACTACGAAAATAATTACATTATTGGAGTAATTGCTGAAATAAATGACATACTAGAAATTTTGCAGCATGAGCTGCGGCACTATGTACAGTACACGATGCTGCACCCAGCTCAGACGACTAGATATAAGGGCTATATAGACAGGAATCAAGACTACTACATAAGCCCAGTTGAGTTCGGGCCTTCCTCTAACACAATTATGTCGAGATTTACCTATAAAATACTATCTAAACTTAACTACATTAAAAACTCAGAGCCTGACATTTTTAAGATGTTCAAGAAGACTGATCTTGACGAGCTTGTGCGTGCATTTATTGGAATCAGCGTAGAGTATTCAAAGACTAATAGAAAATATATGCAAGATGTTATTCAGGAGCTCGGCATGTACGGCGCTACTCTGTCAGTAATTAAACCTAAACCAAGCGCTTATAAAAAAGCAGTAGCTAGTTTTATGACGAAATATTACCCTGAGATTGTTCGTAACTTTTACGCATTGAAACGTGGAAAAGCGTCTGTTATAACAGTAGCTTAGTTTGATGGGAGTCAGCATTTTGCTGCTCCCATTTTTATTTTGGGCTAATTTTATAGTATCAGCACACGGGTATGAGATTATGGATAACAAATTAAATTTTGACTGGTGGAACTCTCTGTCTAAGCATGAACAGGAGAGTTACCTAGACCAGCACAAAAAATCCGTCTACAGAAAATATGTAAAAACAAAGGACTCTCAGCGTAAAGACAGCGGTAGAGGAACGAGGTCTGAAAAGTCAGACACCGGCAATAAAAAAGTTCCAATTCTCGACGTTAATTACAACAATGCCGTAGATGACGAGGTTAGAAAGTCTATAGAGGATACACCACACACAGGCATAAAAAAGCATGTCCATCGACTAAAGAATCACGTCAAGAAATTTCACGAAGATCAGAAAAAGTTTTTTAAAGAGAAGGCTTTTAAACCTGACAGCGAAGCAAGGCAAACTGCTGGTGATATTATAAGGAGAAAGGCGAAAGGCATCGCCGCGAAATTCAAGGAAGAGATGCACGAAGATATGCACGCGTATAAAAGCGCTGCCCAGGCGATGCGAAAATTGTTATCCGGCGACAAAGTAAGCTCAGAGGATAAAAAAGCCCTGAAGAGGGCCGCTACTAAAGTTGCAATATTGGCAGGAACTACGCTTCTTACGGGAGGTGGCGGGGCTTTTGTTCACGGAGTTGGGCTTGGAACCGTGCACTTCGGAGCTCACGCGCTGGCACACAGGCTAGTCGAGGCTGGAATAGTGTCTGGTGCAGCGTCTGCAATTTATGCCAGTGCTATGTTCGAGTTTTCCAGCGTTAATTTACCAAAAGAAGAACTCGATTCAATGTCAGACGATGATATTATGGAATTTATGGTAAAGATGATGGGAGACGGTATTAAAAACGCCCCTATTAAAACTAAGACCTGGGTCAAGGCTTTCAAAAAACATAACGACAGGGAAACTCAAGTTAAAGCTTCTCTGCTTTATGAGATTAGTATGGCAGAGGTAAACTAAAATGCCAGATAAGATACTGAAAGGCGTAGCTATGGAGAAATCCATACCGGTAAGCACGGTAGAGAAGTATTGGAGGTATGGAAAGAGGGAAGCCAGTGCCAAAGGTATGCGTGGATTAGATATGTATAAATACGCTATGGATATTGTTAAGCGTAAACTCGGAATAAAATCTAAGACGGAAACAGCTACTATACTGCGAGTTCTGTCTGCTATAGAAAAAGCCTCGCCTGAGTACAAGTACACTACGATTCAAGCAACCAATGCAGGTCGTTACTGGGCTATTATCAAATTTGATAATAGCCGGGTAGTTGGGAGAGAAATGCCTAGATCAGGGTCTATTATTGATCTGGCAGGCGCGTCTATGGAGATTTTTGTAACACTTCCAGGCGAGCCGACCTTCGCCGCAACAACGTGCGTGCAGAAAATGCGTACAGTAAAACATATTATAGGCGTGTATGCGGTTGTATTAGCAACGTCGTCGATAAAACTGTATGGCACGGGAAATAAGCTCCTACGCACTATTAAAATACCCGATGCTGCTACTATTTTTATCAAAAAACATACTAGTACGACGAATGAAAAGTCGGAAAGTACACTTCGATTTATTTAAAGGTGCGTGGGAGTTCATATGAGATCACTGGCTTTTGAAGACTATATTTTTATTCCCGGTATGCGCGTAGCGGCTCGCGTAAAAGATAACTGGTACTACGGGTGCATAACTGACGTATCAGATGACAACATGATTGACGTTCTTTTTGACTTCAAAGAAAACCGAAAGCGCGTACATGCGTCTTATGTAGTGCCTGTTAGCTTGTGGACGTATAATCCAAAGGCTGTGCAGCTTAGCGAAATACCGGTAACTAAACTACTTCCGCAAAAATCAGTAAATAAAATTGCGGCTACTGTAAATTTGCAGATTTGCTATTCAATGTGGCTCTACATAAACGAGGTAGTCTGGAACGGCGAGCTAAAACCGCCCGCCTTTAGAATTACCGCAAGTAGCAAACTTCTCGGCGTATGCTACCCAACAGCACTTAAAGGTGAGAAGACTCTTATTGAGTTTAGTAAGAAAAATGTTAGCTCTAAGTCATTATTTGACACAATAGCACACGAGATGGTACACCAATGGCAGTTTGAAATTGAGGCTAAGGACAGGTCAAAATTGCCTCTAATCAATACAAATGCTGGTCATGGCCCGGACTTTATGGAGTGGGCTCCCGTACTTGAGGAAAAAATCGGAGTTAAGTTAAATCGGTTTGCTGATATGGTAGCCCTAACTGATGTTGATGTTATGCAGGATACTAAAAATCGTCAAGAGCCTTTTTATTACGGAATCTTAGAATTTCCAGCTCAGGACTCGGCGTCAGAGTTTCCTGTTTACCTTGCCATTAGGTTCAAAGATCAGGAGCAGGCTGAGACATTCTATGCAGAAATGCTTAGCAGACGTAAAAAAATATTCGGGGCCTTTTTAGCTTGGGTGGCTTCTAACACCAGTAGCTTTTTTGGAAAACGCGGGCTAAATATTATCACCACCCCTGGTTTATGTACGCTGACAATACGCGAGTCTACTAACGGTATGCTGTATAAAATTCTGAAAGTCGCGTCTATGTCTAACTTCATGACTAACTGGCTGCCGATGCCTGAAGAACAAGTAAATAAACTGTCCGACGATATTCTAGCGTCTTTCAACGCTTTAAAGATTTTCAAACACTGGGAGTAATTTTATATGGCCTTTTTTAACGTGGAGCCGCTCTCGGCAAATATAGCATCCCTGGCGGCTGACGGTTCTGGTTTTAATATCGGCGTACAGAAAAACTTTACGAGTTTGATTTTGACTGTAGATTACACAAAAGGAACTGAAACACAAGTAAGCGCTACATTTAGCGTGATCTTACCAGCAGCAAATAAATCAAAACTCTTTGGTATAGTTTCGGCAACGAACCCTGTATCCCCATTCACAGTTACCCTGACAGCGAGCGGGAAATATGTAATTCCAGTCCCACTACCGTCCAATACAGCATCCGTTTATATGAACGTAGCTGTATCCGGGACTTCAAACTCAACATCTAGCTTGACTATAGGTGTGGCGTCTAATAGTGGGTATATTACATTCACAGGCGCTGGAAACAACGCATACAACTTGGTGGATTAGTAAATGAGTATTTTAAGAGAAGTGAAGAGCAGTCTGCGCCGACAAGTAGCCGGCGCTAGAACTAGAGAAAGCTTAAATAAGCGGATAGCTATAATTAAGCGCAAAATGCAGGAAAACTCAGAAGAATATCGTGACGAGCCTAGTGAACAGAAGGCCCTAGAGGATGAGCTTAGCGAGCTTAATAAGAGTTTAAATGAGCTCTCAGAGGCCGCTAGTCTCAGAGAGCTGGCCTCTCATGGATTTGGCGGCGAGATTAGCGAACAGAATGAATTATGCGCCAGGGCCGCGAGTGGCTTTAAGAACTTGATGTATAAGCGTATGCCTAACGTCAAGGTTACGATCTCTGAATGGAACCCGTTAACCTTTGTTGTTAAATTTAAGTATCAGATAACTACGCAAGACATAATTACTCTTACGGAGTGTCTAAGTTTTTTAAAAACTAGGGTTCTATGGAGCTTGAAGAGTAAAAGTTCTTTAGAGCTCGAAACAGACTTCGCAAAAATAAATAGCGATTGATTTATAAGTATAACTGATGGGGTGTACGGACGTGAAAATTCTAAAAGTTAAGCATAAAAAGGTGACAGCCTCTAGTGTGGCAAAACTGAAAGATGACTTGGTTGACCACAGTCGTCGCGTGTATAAAACACTAGAAACCCTACTCAACAAAGAGCGTAAATTGGATGTTGATAGGTACAGCGTAGATTATAGCGTACAAGACCGAACTATGACTATTGAAGTCGAGCTGGTAAACGGCTTAGATGAGCTGGCTGATATGACAGTAACCAGAATAATTAAACAGGCAGGAAAAAAGTACGGTTATAATTTTAATGTCTCTAAGCACGTTATTGGAGAGACTACGCTATTTACGGCAACAGCGCACTACTCTGATTACTAAGTATACGGGACACAGGGCTGGGTTTTATCTAGGCAGGTTAGAAAAATGACGCAAAACGTATTTAAAAATGGAAGTGGTCTTTACTCAAAATCGCAGCGGGATCGCCTAATAAAATCCACCGAGAATTTTATTCTTAATGGTTTACTCCCAAACCTAGGCTGCACACCTGCGGAAACGTCAGTTACTTATAAGGATATAACTAACACGATGAGGGTGTCATTCAAGCTAAATAGTTTTAGTCCGTTTATTGCATCGAAATTAAAAGAGGGTTTAGATACCTTTTTCCTCTACAGGGGTCTAAAAGCCTTTGCTTACCGGCCTGAGATTGTAGGGTTGTTTACCTTGCTGGACTTCGATGTTATTTTAAGCCAATGCGGTGTTGAAGAGGCTGGCCTGTCTCAAGTTTTATATCACCTTACTGACCTGTATAAGTGTGCCGAAAACTTAAAACAGAACCGTATGAGAATGTCGAGCACTATGGGCAATACGTCGGACTTTTCTCTTACTAAGGGGAAAATTTACTTCATGTCTTTGGCGAGGTCTCCGGCGTCAGACTACCTGCTCGGCTTTATTTCCGGGTCTGTTATTTTAAAAATAAACGGCGCTAAACTTGGCTCTCGGTATACTGGAATACCGGTAGACTATTGGTCAAGTCTACAGCGTCGAAAAGCCGGAAGTTCTGAAATGGAAGATCGCATAGTTTCAGACAAACCGTATATAGAGGATGCCTCTGATTATATAGAGGCTATATTTATCAGCATATCACCGGCCAGTAATATATTGTCAACAAAAGCTTATTCGCTATTAACAATAGTAAAATACTGTAGGCGGTATGATATTCCAGTTTATATAAACCCTGGAAGCGCGAAGCTAAGTGGCAACTCGTGGATAGCCAACCCTAATATTTATGTAAAAAACGGCAAAATTAAGGATATTACCTGGCTGATAGATAAGTTAAAAACTATTAGGATTAGAACTAACGGCACGCAAGGAATGTTGAATAGTATATATACTACAGTAACGTCGGTTTTAAGTCTATATAGTATCTTGAAAAATTCTCAAGATACCTCTGACGAGAGTACGCTTTCCATTTTTAAACGCGCCGGGGTAGACACTGTATCAAAATCTACTGACGGATTCAGCTATAAAGACCCTATTTATAGGTGGTGGTTCGAGCTCACAAACTACCCGAAAAGCGAGTCTTTAAATAAGTTAATGAGCCTAATCTCCGATATAAAAAGCAACCCTGCTTATAATGATCTGTCAGATAAATTTGCTCGCACTTTACTCAAATACGGGTTTAATACTATACTGTCTTTCTACAACAGCCTACAAACATTAGCAGGTGTACGAGAGAAGATTGATAGAAAACTTTGAACAAAAAAGCCGGTAGATTTTATTATCTACCGGCTTTTTTGTTAGTTTAAATCAGCCTGAGCTTCTACGCTCACCGCATTTCTGCACAAGAGGGCTTCTAAGGCAGGCGTATTACATTCAGGGTGCCTCCATACTGTAGTATTGGTACTCTCAAAATAGTCTTCGCAGAATGGCGTACTTTTTGTTAGCATCCATATCGGAGGCATCCTGTTTGTATATTTAAGTATCCGAGCAAAAGTATTTGCGTAATAATATCTATAAGACTCAATAGCGTCAAACTTGCGAAAGTTATCAGGCATACATAAATAAAATTTAGTCTGAGTTAGGCACTTAAACTCAAGCAGTCGCCCCCACAACTGATTTTTATAAATACTGCGCACACTGACGAGCAGTCTCCTAGCTTTCGGAAGCTTATGATACCTGCGCTTGTACTCTTCGCATAGAGCAAATCCGTAATTTAATAACCACTCAAAATTATCAGGAGACTCAGACGCCCACACAGCGCATCCATGAGTCCCATCTAGGTTAGTAGAGTACGGAACATCATCTATATTGAATGAACTTTTTAACACACTGCATAAGATACGGACAGCTTCCATAGGCATTTTTATAACGTGCTCATCGCAGAGCATCGTCGCGGCCTTAAACGGGTTGTTATCAACGGCAAAAATATTCATGTTGTGCGGGGCCTATTTCATTTCATTAAATTTTAGTCGATACCTATGACGTGATTTTTTCCTGGCAGGGCGTATGAGCAGGTCGTGAAGGCTCACCGCATACATCTCCCCAAGAGGATTCTAAGTCAATAGTATACCAATCTTTAGCAAACAAATCTTCTTGCGCGGGTGTATAAATGCTATAAATATATTCACCCTTAGCGTTTACCGATCTAGTCTTTTTGCGTAGGTGCGGAAGCACGACCGACCCGGAACTTCCGGCGAGCTCTTTAAATTTCTCAAGAATATTCGAAGCCCCCTCTACCGCATAGTCATGCAAAAAAATAAAACTTAAATTTTTATAGCTACCTTCGCTCAGGTGAAGGTTCCACCGCGAGCGCGACACCAATTTTCCACGATTAAGCTCAGACAAGGCGGATTGAAAGTTCATTAGAGACTACTCCAAAAAGTTATATGAGTTCGTATTTACTAGATTGTTATTTCCACAGCTTGAAGATTTCTTTTTCAAGGTGAATAAAGCACGGAAGTCTTGCGGTGAACAGACCAACATGACGCATCAGACTCTGCGCATGAGCCTCTTCTATATGTTTTACAAGAGTTATATGCGGTCTGTAAAGACCAAGAGGAACACACAACTCACGCCATAGTGCATTTCTGGCATGAAGGTAGTCGCTGTCCAAGATAGCTACTATATAACCTCGCAAATCATGACCGGGCCACCACTGTAATCCAGTAATCAAAGCAGAGCTCGATTTAGCTGAGTTTAAATTTAAAACTGCTTCATCTTCAAGTTCGCACGCTGCTACACTCGTATCATATACTCTGCCATAAACTATAGTAGCGTGCGCATCTTCTGGAACAGGGGCCAGAACATCGGAAAACATACAATTTAATTTTGTCTTACTGGCCTCAGTGACCTGAGAATTAACATAAATAAGCATCTACTAGCCCCCGGTAAACTATCAGATCAGTAAATATTATACATGCGATAAAACATTTCCCTTAACTGGGTTGAGTAGTAACCCTTACGTTCCAGGTAAATAGGTATTGTTAAACCGCAACACAAAGCGCACGTTGCAATAAGAGCCCCAGTTTTGCGGGAATAGCTGCCTTGTGCCTGTTGAGTGCTGTACGGTGGTCGTCGGCAATTAGCAGCAGATACGTTTACAATATTAGACGGGTATTTGGGCTGTATATACGCCAGAGTAATACCATATGGTAAATTCGTATGCTCAGTCAAGATAATATGTACAATATTAAGTCTTGACTTTTGAGACCTTGCCTCTATGAGCATACCGACTGCCGCAGAAACAACATCGTCAGCATAAACTTCAAAAATATCTAACTCTGTACGCGAAGGACTATTACCGTAATACCTAGTCAAAAGCGCATTAAGTGTCTGATTAGGACGAAAACCATCATCTTCACTTGTGTCTTCGGCGTCATCGGATAATTCAGTGTCTTCGGCGTCATCGGATAATTCAGTGTCTTCGGCATCCTCAGATAATTCAGTGTCTTCGGCGTCATCGTAGCCGAAGGAAACCTTATTAAATGTCTGAATAGGAAAACCATCATCTGCACTTGTGTCCTTGGTAAGATCACTGTGAGTAATTGCGGCATCCTGATTCAAATTCTGGTCAGTAGTAAAGCTCATGATTATTCACCTTTTATAAAATATGTAGGTAGACCTACGGGTTTAGGTCTTGGGCATACGGCTCGGATAAGATAATAGAAAAGTCAGGAGCTTTTCTACTTAAAATGCTAAGTTCACCTACTGAGAAATTTTCACAAAGGGTAATATGCGGTTTGTATTCAGGATAACTTGGTTTAGCCCCCTCTGCCTTTAACATAGAATGTTCAATGGTTAATAAGTCACTAAAAATACGCATAACAAGAACGTCTTTATTATCACCAAATAGTGAAAACGCTAATGGGCGTGCGTAAATATTCCTAGGTAGCACGTCTAGCATGTCATATACTGCCCCAGGATTTATGTTTTTTGTAGAGTACATGACGGTAACGTGAAAATCGTGTACCGGATTAAACCCTAGCTTATAACAATACTCAAGTAACCTATCCTCAGTTTCTTTATGTAGTTTGCGAGCTACATAAAGGCCCTCACCAATGCCAGTGTAGGCTCCTATATCCGACATAACTATTACACCAGTATTTATACTAAAAGAGGACTTTAAAAAGCCCTCTTTATATTACCTATAAGTTCACTGAACAGCGGCGTCCTTTAGCTTCTTCATCGGAAGAATCTTAACCTTAAATGACGCCGGCTTATCCTTCGTGATATATGTTTCCTTGGTGAACGGATTAACTGCCGTTTTGCCCCCCTTAACGGCCGGCTTTTTAACAGTTTTAACCTTGAACAATCCACTAAGGTTAAATTCACCGATACCCTTTTTAACAACGGAGCCCAAAATAATAGATTCTAGGGCCTTCAACACGTCACGAACCTGAGCACGCGATAATACTTCAGTCCGGGCAGCAATCTCATCGTAAAGCTGAGTTGCTGTAAATTTTGTCTTGATTGCTGCAATAGCTGGAACGACTTTTTCCTTCGTCACCGTCTTTGACGTTTTAGTAGCGCTTGACGCGGGTTTGGTAACCTTCGGCACTGGTTTCTTAGTTTTGCTGACAGACTTTGCAGCGGCCATGATAGGGACTCCCTTAGTGTGTAAAATTAAAGCTGATAGTTTTGTCAGCTCTCTACAATCTAGCCAATAGGCTAAATAACTACGCAACCTGATAGGGTTTGTGCATGACGTTTCGCGCAGACGTACCTTGCAGCTACCTATATTTTTTCAGATAATGTCTATGCACTATTTATGCAAAGTTCTGAGCTGTATTATTTATACGACAGGTTACGATTTATACATACACCATATTTTACAGATTTTGACTAATCGGGAACAGATTAGTCTTCTTCAGGTGTTTCACAATACTGTTAACAATAACGCTAAAGTCCTCCAGACTATTATTCTTCATCTGAAAGTATTGAGTCTTGCAGAGACCCATGACAGAATCAAAATCACCAGATGAACAGAAGCTATAAAAGTCTCTGTACATTTTAGCAGTATCAAGCGCAGAGGCGTCGTAATAGTTCTCCATACCTCTGTCTGACATACGCTTTCTTATGGCGAACGAGTCTGCATCTATAAAAATTACTATGTCAGGCGCAAGTAAATTAGCGGCCATCATCACTAGAATGAAATCTTGGTGTCTAGGGTGCTTTGGATTTTTCAGGCTATTAAGACTCTTTAATGGTATACCTTCTTTCACAAACTGGTAAAGAATGGTGCTGTAAAAAGACCTATCTGAAATAACTACCCCTGACCCCCTTAGTTTGTCACCGCAAGCTAGCTGCCACTCAGATAGCATATTTGTAATAACTAAATAAGTGGAAAAATCTTTTAGGACGTTATCCATGCTAGGTAGGATACCTTTCCTAAATTGACTCCCAAGTATCGAAGTTTTTGACGGGAAGCTTAACGAAGTAAGACGCTCGTGGTTATCGAATGTATTTTTAACGTGGTCAAGAACACCTTTAATAACGGAAGACTTACCTGCAAAATCTCCACCCTCTACTACAATATACATAAACCGCCCCTTTATATACCTATGATATAGATACGCATAATTGCGTAAAAGTGCCTCCGATTACAGAGCGCACCCAGCTAATTATCTGATTGATAATGCCCGCTGCATAATCGCCGGCCGCTATGCTCATTGCAATGGGTATCTGAATTGCAGCAGCCAACATGTTTCCGAAGGTAGACGTGCTTAAACTCGTACTAATTCCAGCTATATTTACAGAATTTATAGAAGAGAAGTCACCTTTGAAATTTGTGACCCAGTTACTGTAAGTAGATGCTCCGGCAGCGTTCATGAAATTAGTCTGCAATGTAGCGAAACTTGGTAAATTTGGTATGCTAGGCGCTGATATTTTTAATTTTGATGCTACACTAGATAGCAGACCAGAAATCCAATTTACAAACGTAGAGAACCAGTTTTTTACCACCAGCTTTACGGTAAGCGCGGCCTGGATAACAGGTGACTCAAAGGTAGCGGGGAATAGGGGTGCAGGAAGGTATGCACTATATACGCTAGGGTTGATGGCCAAGGCCCCGTTTATAGCCGTCTCTAAGGCCGTATATTGCCCAGCCAGTATATTCGATAGGCTAAGCGACGTACCCGGTATTGTAGGGAGTGTCTGCGACCCTATAACCGACTCTATACTAGACAATGCTGTGCCGACTACTGTCATCAACTGCTGAGTCTGAAATTCATCCGCGAAGGCCGGTATTTCTGCCGACGGTATGCTAATTCCAGGGAATATGGGTGACCCTATTGTAGGAAGGGTGGGTAAGCTTGGAAAAGGTCTAATTCCAGGAACAGATGGTAAATCCGGGTAATTCAGATAAGGTATACTCTGAAACATAGGTATTAGACTTTCTACTGATGGTGTTAGTGTAGAGCAACATACTTGCATAAGAACTACCTATCTACAAGAGCACAATTATTTTTCAGGCACCCTAGTTATCAGACCTTCGCTAAACTCTCTAATAAAAGCCTCGGAGATAGCATTAGTGCGAACGTGCTCATCATGAAACTCGGGAGCTTTTTCATCGGAACCAAGTGAGTGGTTTTTAGCGTAAAATTTTCGGCATTTAGTTTTCCAGAAGTCTAATTCAACACGCGCTTCCCCGTAGCACTCGTCCATGACTTCGATATGCTGCTGTAGAGTTTGCAGCTCTGCGGTTTTTTCAGCCTCTAGATTAACTTTTATAGCGCTATATTTAACGCATATAAATAACTTATCAGAACTTTCATCCGGGTAAATACACAACACGCCGTCGCCATATTTGGATAGAGTTTCATCCATAGGGGCGACAATTATAGAGTACATGTCCGTAAAACACTCTAGCCCCTTGACTCGCCTATAGAATCTCCAAAAGAAATCATCTAAATTAGCGCAAAGTTCCATTATAGCACCTCAATAATACCTAGTATAAGTTTAGGCGGTCAGCGCATAATTGTGTTTAAGTCTGTAGGCTTCCGCACAAGCTCTTTTTCCAGCATCTCTTGCAGCGTAACACCTGAGAAATTATCCCAAACAAGGGCTGAAAATTTATTTGAATACACGGCTGATATATTCATGATAATACATCCGTCTTTTTCCAATTTAATGGCTTTTTCTAAGGCTTTAGTTTTTGATTCATTTTTCTCTGAGCGGCGAACACCTAAAGCCTGATAAGAGATTTCAAATGACATTTTCAACCACCCCTTGTCTGTATTTTTGAACCTAGATCACAACAACAACGTATTTCTCAAGACGCCGAGACTTACCCACGGCGTAAACAACTCTACATGAGTTAGGTGTGTAGCTTTCAGCAAAACTGTAACCTAACTAATAACATTTTCGCACCTGAGTTAAATAGCCGTAAGCTCCCAGCCCTCATCAAACTTCGTTTTTACCTCTTGTTCAAGAGATGCGATTTCAGCTTCTGAAAAAGAACTATCTGGCCTACGCAAGAACTCAATAATCAAATCTAGCTGATTTTTCTTTGATGGGGCCTTCAGTACACTCCAAGTCAATTTAGTAGGTGTTTGAAAAAGAAAGTCAACAATAGTGCTCTTGTACACAAAAGCTAAATTCATGGACATTATAGAACCTACCTTCTTCGATTTAAGAGAATGGTGCCGGAAAGAGGACTCGAACCCCCGACCTACGCATTACAAGTGCGTTGCTCTGCCTGCTGAGCTATACCGGCAGTTAATTTAAAGAACGTCTACCAAGAACTGATCTCTCTTGAGGACTATATGCTTGCAGCCGCTCTGAGTTTCGCAGCCGTCTATAAACAACCCCCAATTTTTATTCATCATGTCGATAAAGGCTTCTGGGCTTCCGCGACGTACATACCTATCAAGGTATTCAGCCTTTAATCCGCGTTCAGGGTATACCAGTGTATAGAACATCTCAGCGTCAACCAATGCTTCTCTAACAGCAGCATGGGAGGACACTAGTACATACTGGTAGTTATCCTTAATATTAAGGATATGGTGTATATAATTGGCTGGAAAATTATCTTTCGGAAATTTACTACTGTCAGAGTCAGACACAAATTTGTGTGTTTGGCAGAAATGCGATTTTCCGACGCCAGGAAACCCTGAAATAATTTTTCCGTTGCTTACGTCCATAAGCAGCTCTAGGTTTTTCATGATCTTATACCCACGACACCTATAGAGTAGCGAAGAATAATCTTACCTTGATGTACGGTAGCTGGGTTAATAATAGCGGGGCTACCGCCAGGCACCTCAGAATAGTAAGGAAGTGGGACAAAAGAGAATGAAATTAAACTCTTATCTGCGCTCTCGCCTGACTCCACTCTTCCGAAAAGAATATGCTGGCTAATTGCATCAATGCCCGCATACTTCAAAAGGTCGCCTGTCACTTGATCTATCAGATAAACCCCCGGCTCCTGTAGACTATCAATATCTATACGCTGCCCTTCTTCAACTACGCTGCCTTTCATGAGAACTTCGGTCTCGGCTTCAATATCTCTGTTTATTGCACGGTGCTCGCTAAATGATGCCCCGTAACGCTTGCAGAGAAGCTTTGTAAGGTTTTTGTTTTTGATATAGGCTTCGTCAAGCCTATAATTATCTTGAATGATATTCATGTACCAGAGTATATCACCCAGCTCCTCGCTAATATTTGAAATAACGCTTTCATAGCTGGGCCGCTGCTCGTCATCACCTTCTGTCGGTAGAAGATTAACTAGAGCTTCAAGCAATTCTCCGGCTTCTGTCGCAATTCCTAAGACGGCATGAATAGTGCGCAATAGCGTCCGGTCTGCCTGTAAGTATTTTTTATCTGCGATACTGTCATCGGAAGTCTTGAAGTTCTTGCCGTAGAAAATTGCCTTTTTAAGCACGTCAAGCCGATCTAAAGCCTTAATACTATCAGAAATAGCAGCGCTGAACTCGGGCCTATTGAACTCTGTTAAAAATCGTTCACGTATGGCCTTAAAATCAGTACCCTCAGTGAGAAGAGCTAGCTCGTGGTAATTACCGTCTTGAAAGTACATTTGAAGTTATCTCCAAGTTTTTATTTATATAACTATATTACAGATTTAATTTTGTCTGCGCCTGCTGTGATACCACTCGTAGTCATCTCTACACTCGGCGTCGCAAAAAAATAAGCCAGCTTTAACTGGCTCCCCGCAATCGTAACAAACACCTTTAGCGACTAGCGTCTCTTTAGACCGTCGTGTAAGAAGTGCATCTAATTCTTTTTGGGCGTGCTCATTTGCCAGATCTACATCATCAGCCATTTTCAAAATCTCGTAGTATGATTTGTTGTTTTATTCTATTAGACATTTTAAGTACACTATTAGCGTACCTAAGATTATCTACCTTGTCGTTTGAGCCGTAATAGTGCTCTAAACCTGTGCGAAGACCATGAAAATTCTTGGTATATCCGCTTAAAATTTTATACCCAACAGGTACGTTAAAATACGGATTAAACAGCATGAGCTTATTTGTTACTAAATCCCTATGGGCGTGGAAATTTATCATCTTAACTCCATAAGATGAGCCATTGTACGATACAGAAGCAGTCTTGAAGTGCGACTCTTTAATACTTATGGCTAAGCCGACGCTTAGAGGTATCCTAGAGGCTTTAGCAGAGGCAATCTCAAGCTGAGCTAAGTGCCTAAGAACTTTAGCGCTGTGCTGACCGCTACTCTTAGAAATAATCCAAGATACTTCCCGCTCAAGCGTATAATACGTTGTAAGCTTTCTATTAGCTACTTCCAGTTTAAATTCTAGGTCTTTGGTACGGTCTGTATAAGACAAACAGTAGTTGCTATATTTAATCAACAGGTAATGTTGATAAAGATTGTAGTAGACGGAACATGCTAGCAAGGTAAATAAAATAAACAAAGCCTTCCGCATGTCGGAGATACTCTTCACGTTTAGCCTATTATCCATCTATATAGCCTCCAATGAATAGAATTTAAACAATTCGCGTGTGTAGTTAGTCCTCAGACCATACGGAGTCTTTTCCGTCAGCGTCAAAACCAACGGCGTCTGTGAATTTAAAATAAGCCGAGCCGCGTCCTTTAGAGTAAAACTCAGAAGCATCCCCTTTAAAGAATATTTTACTGTTTCGCCGTAGCCAAGTACCTACGATATTCGTGGAAAATTTGCCCAGCCTCTTAATAGCTTTTGGACGTACACCGGCATCTTCTGCTATAGAAGGGTCAGCAGAATACCATAAATAAACAGTATCGCCTCCGAAAGGCTTTACCAGTATAGACTGCTGTCTAAATTTTTTCATCAATAACAGACCAGCTTTGACAATCTTTACATAGCCGTCTTTACCAGAACCCATTAGCATGACGGAAGCCTCGGTTACGGGTATATTTATAACGTCACCGTTAGGGTCTTTGTAATTCTCAGTGTAGTGTCCCTCTAGCTTTGCATATGGTATATGCAGCGTCTTCAAAATTCCGTATAGAGTACCCTGCTGCTGCCTATTGGTACGATTTTTACGGGAATTAAACATTTTAATTTCTGCCGCGTCTGACAGGGTAGCCATGTTTTCATTATTTGGGTTTGCATTATATGCTGTAACGCATAGGAAAGACTCATCGGGATTTTGTAAATGCTCCCAGATGCGCGACAGGTTTATAGCAAGTTCTGTGTGAGCCGCAAGCTCTACGCTAAGTCTCATATCCTCACCTGACAAAGTGATGGGCGGTGGTGTGGTGTACCTATGAATAGTCTAACACGCCCTCGCCCATGTTAGTTTATAAACTACTGTTACGAAGTAGTAAACAGTATTGGAGAAGTATACTATCCAAAAAGCCGCTAGCTTTGTGAAAATCAGCCGGAGTGCTGTAAGTAACCTCAGTAGAGCCGTTTGACGGATTTCTGTGCCCAGTATTGGAATTACTGAATGAGTAGTAATTTAGATCATAGCCTACGGTTAGGCTCCCTGACATGAATTTCGTCAGACCTACATAAAGCCTTTTAGCAGAAGGGTCATTAAGTGTAGGAAATTCCGTAGACGCGAACGTATTAAACAGAGCAATAAAGCGATAAATGTCATCAGAGCCTACCTTAAAGCACAAATTCCAAACTGGCAAAGCAGGCAACCGCGAAACATTCGAGGCCGGTACTACCAGTGCATTGCACACCGGAACCTTCAAGTGGTTTGAGTGCCAAAGGGCATCGAAAAACCCGGTATGGTAGTTATCTTCGAGCCGGATGAGTGAATAATTAAGTTCTTGTGACATGATATTTACTCCAATAACATTGTATTTAGATATGTATCTTCTGATATAAAATTAGCAGATCAAGTACAGTGTAGCAAAATACTAATCAAACCTTACGCTTAGTTTAAAGCGTATTCAAATTATCGACCAGCTTTTGACAGGATTTATCTAAGTCCTGTGTAGGGTTTGAATCTTGTACGCGTCGCACAATGCGCGTAGGGCCTAGTGGAGTAGACAATACGTTTTTCGGAGCTAGTATAAGCTGAAACCCCGTAACCTCCGCTTGCAAGTATTTATTTTTCTCGACTAGTATATTGTTGAGAGCCTGCTGGTCTGCAAGGTACGACCGTAGAAATTTTATTTTTTTATGCTGGTAGGAGAGAAGGCTAAAAGAGCAGCATATAATAAAAAATACGGACAGACACGCTACAGTTAAAATACTATTCATAATAAGTGCCTCTCTAAATATGTAGTGATGCTGGCGTTGGTGAGCAAGAGCCGGCCCACTACCCATGATTAGTTTCCCGTATAATTGGTGCCAGATACCGGACTCGAACCGGTATGACTTTCGTCGAGTGATTTTAAGTCACTTGTGTATACCTATTTCACCAATCTGGCTTAAACATTATTTTCTACTTAAATGGCGGCCTTAGCAGGACTCGAACCTGCAACCTATGATGTAGAAGATCACTGCTCTATCCAGTTGAGCTATAAGGCCGTATTTAATAAAACTAAATCTTACTCATATAATACCCTAAGAAAATGGTGGGCCTCCTGGGAGTCGAACCCAGCACCTGCCGATTATGAGTCGGATGCTCTAACCATCATGAGCTAGAGGCCCTTATTTAGTTAGTTTACAGAAATTAAAAACGTCGGCTGCTATCTGTTTTACAGTTACCGAAGCCGAGCAACACCGCGCCAGTACCAATAAGACTCTGTGCTGATCTTTATCTTCCCCGCTGTCATCAGCATGACTACCTCACTTATAGAGGACTTTCCTAATGCAGCAGGAACAGGCCGGCGCTCTTCAAAAAAGCGCACAACCTCCGACTCACTTACAACACCCTCTTTCGCTAGGGCATACCCAACACGCATCGAAAATCTTAAATCCCCGAATACTGCTAGCTTAACTACAGTGTCGCCGCGCTTAACCCTAACAATTTCCATAAAATATACTCTAAATTAACATTGTTTGTGTGGTGTGAGTCACTACAAAATTTTACTCAAGCTTGTATATTAAATCTCCATTGCATAAGAAGCGAAGTAGGAAGAAAACCGTACATTACAGTCGGTATCAGAATCACGGCGGTCAGCTATCTTCAAAAGATTTAGCTCCAATCTACTAATATCCTCAGACATTTGTCTTTTGTTAGGCACTAACATGAATAATACACCGAAAGCTTTATGCCTAGCCTGCTGCTCATCTTCGGCATCGTCTATTTTAATAAAACAGACCGTCCTGTTTCCTGTTTTACTAACCGGCGGTAGAGCATTTTTCACTTGTATTTCAACTAACCGTGATTTTTTCACCGAGCCGCTCCTGCTAAAGTGGTCTGTTGTGATGGGTTCCAGGTATAGTAGCCACCCGAAAACCCCCGCGCCTTCAGTATAGCATATGCAGTTTTCCAGTGTCAGGTGGCCGCAAGACCTATATTTATTCAAATGCACTCACTATTAGTTACGGAATCAAAACCCTCGGCTTCAGTCGGCCTGCGATAAGACGCGGCCATCCTGAGCAAAACGTCGTCCGGGATAATCTTACCAGACGCCTGCGCCTTACTAGAATACTGTTTACGAAGGTCAGCAGCAGGCTCAAAGATAACCGCATGAACATAGTACCCTGCCTGCTTCAAATAGGTAATCTTATTCTTTCGAGACTGAATAGTAAGATTAGTCTGATCCCATATTATATCTAGCATTTTGCTGACAGCATGGTCGGCAGAAGCCCACAGTTCATCAGAAGCCCTAGAAATATAGTCTGAGAAAATATCACTGTAACTCTTACCAAGAGCAGCCGCCGCAGACTCGATATAGGCGTCTGTCGAAAGAACATAATAACGACCATCCTTATTTTTTTCTTTGGCGTATGTACTCTTGCCACTACTAGGCAGACCAACAAGAATATAAGCGTTCATAATTAAATAATCCTCACTAGTATTTTTCTTACCCCTGGTATGAAATTCAACACCACCAAAAGCGCCCGGAGTGTAAACAAATATGATGGCCTGTCAGTCAGTTAACCTATTTTCGGGCGGTATCAACGAACTCAAAAGTATTTCTTATCAGCTTAGCGAAGGCTGACCCTACACTGCTCGAATCAAACACTTTCAAAACAAGTTTTCTCGGAACTCCGTAATATGTATAACACACGTCTTTCGATGTACTAAAAGTAACGTGTAATTCCTGAGTATCTTGGTTGTATGCCATAGCTGCTATAGAAGAAGACTCGGAATAAAAAAATAAAACACGCGAGTCTTTTTTAAAAGTCAACTTCATAGGGCCGAATTTTATGCTGCGCGTGTCTTCACGCGTTTGAATAGCCATGATAATACCTCGCGGAAGCTCGTCATTCGTCGATAAACTCAAGTTCGACACCGGCCCATAGGTGGCCTAGGAAGGCCGCAAGAGCACGGAGTACAAATAACAACAAATATAAAGTTTAATCTTGAACAAAAACCACCGGGCCGGAATTTCTACTCTGAAAATAAATAAGAGCCTGGAAATTTCCAGGCTCTTATTTTGTTTAGATCGTGATAAGTAGCGTATGTCCGTCAAGTCGAAAGTTTCCTCCAAGAGCGGCAAGCTCTCGGATAGCGGCTTGGGTTTGGTCGTCGATAGCTTCAGGTGCGTTCATATCAAAGTCAAACTGATAATGGACACTGATACCCTCAGCCTTCTTGCTTGCGATAACCTCGCGTACCTTAGAAAACAGAGACGAGTCGCCAGATTTACGCGCCAAAAAATTGGCCGACATTGGAGTGTTTATCTTAAAATCAAGATAAACTGGGGTAGGCTCATTAGACTCAGTGGATTTAAAATCAGATACAACCGGAAATTTAAGGCTACTCGGAAAAACTGTATTGAGCTCGACGCTGACAAAATCCTTCAGGCGCAGAGTTTGCGCACTGTCAGCATCCATAGCAGAAGCCTCCGAGACTAAATTACCGTCTTCGTCGGTCAACGTAACAGTCACACCATGCAAAACTTCGGCTACAGGCATTTCCGGGTCGCCAATAATATTGGCGATAGCTTCGCTAATCTCTTGCCCGAAAGATTCAAGAATATTACCCATATCCTTACTGTCATGGGCATATCCGGCAGACAAGACGGTGATGGGGTTCTTGACTAAACTAGATTCAGACAAAAGCCGGTTAATTCGATTAAATCGAAGCGTGCCGTTTTGCTTGGTCAAGAAAAGCCCCTTTACAGTCTTAGAAGAGTTCGACCAGGGGTCGGTCAAATTCACCTTCTCGCCGTCTGCGAGCTCAAAATTTCGAGCTTCGCTAATAGTCTCCAAGTCCGGGCGAAACCGGAAAGCGAAGGTAAGCGACGGCCGCACGGTTAACAAGCTCTTAATACTCATGATATTCACCTTTTCTGGGTTTTAGTAAAATGCCGTAGTCTACGGCAGTGTAACACGAAGTCTCGGGTTTTCTACTTTATAGGGCTATTTTACAGTTTTGGTTAGGCCGTCGGTCATTAGGCTCATAATTCTTCTTCAACGATTTTAATGTATCCATGAAAAGCTCCCAGGTATCCTTGCCAGAACCTTGACAGTTCCAGCATCGGGCGTGTGAGCCGTCTGCCCGCACCTCTGTATAACCTTTACCATGACAGCGTATGCAAATACTCATAGTCAAAAGCCTCAATATAAATTTTAGGTTAAAACACACTGAACAGGTAAGAGCGCACCTGCGCCGTAGACTCTACGGTTAGTGGCCGGCACCGAGCGGCGACGGGTCTCCTGCAACCCCCTGCATCTACAGTATAGCATAGGCAGTTTACCGGGTCAACCCCCCCCCACCACCAAGGAAAGAGTCTAGGATATTCATTTTTTACGTCAGGCGTCTACGTCTGTAATAAACCTAATTTTACCTGATTTAAAATCGCTAAGCAATTTTTGCTCTACGGCTTCTGGTATAGAAGTCATCTCACCCTCATCCGACGGCGTGCCGACCACAAGGATATTATGAACGAGCGGCTGTTTTCCGTTATAAGGCGGGTATGGAAATACAACCCCGACATAGTTAGACGATGTACCCAACACCCATTCGAGGCCGTTATCATCAGCATAAATGTCAACCTCCTGCCCTAGAATTTCCAATACGGAAGAAGTTATTATTCGACAATCAAGCAGGGATTGCAACTGTTTATATCTAGCTTTACCCTCTCCCTGAGAAGTACCTCCGGGGAGTGAGACTAGTCGTATTTTATTCCCAGCAACATCAAAAAGCACGCCATTTATATTTGCCACGATTTCTTACCTCGTTTGATGAATATGAAATTAAAATGATTGAAAGCGTATGTTATAGGGGGTTCGGAGATAGCTACAGGACTATGGTAACAAGACCTGAGGTCAGCCGTGTTAAATTTCGCAAGAGCCCGCCACGCAAGCTACATTTTGCGCAGATACTGTATAATCTTCCGATTCATAATCGGAAAGTTTTTTCCAATCTATATTTGGAATAGGGTGATCACAAAGCCACTTCAAGTATTCAGCTTCTGTAATTTCTTGGTAAGGGGCTTGTTGATACGTCCCGCCATCGTAGGGTAGAAACGACACGCCAGAAATTTTATCGAAGTGTTTATAAACCCAGTTACCAACCTCTACCCACTCGTCATCTTTAACTGAGATTGTTACTGATGGTTTGTGCTCACACCAATGTTCTTGATAAATCATCCACATCTCAAGAGCCTCTATAGCACTCTGGGACTCTCTGGTAAGGGCTCCGACCGGAGACTTCATCGGGAAATAAACAACTGCTACGTCGTCTGGTTTATTCACAGAGTCTTCTATGTAAACACCAGAATCTAGTAAAAATTTATAAACAGGGTCTTTTTTATCTAGGCGCACAGTACGCAGATAAAATTTACTATGACGGACGTGCATACCAGAAGCAGAGTCAACAAGCTGAGACACAGTGCCGCTCGGCTTAACGCAAGTGATAGCAGCACTGGGGTTAATTCTTAAAAATTCTGACCACTCTTTGTTAGTTTCTACAGCAACTTCGCGCAGTTTTCCGAGATTTTCTGCTAATAAATCCAACCCTAGACAACCAGAAGTCATGGTGTTATCCATGATCCCTGTCAACGAAACACCAAGCAGGCGCTCTTCTTCAGTATTTTTCCGCCAACCCTCAGACAGGAAATTAAAATTTGTCATTGTGGCCTGTAGTGTGCCTATAATAGTAGCTAAGCGCACTTTTTCGATAAGCGTATTGAAATTATCGGAAGGACGCACAACTACCTCTGAAAGATTACAGAATTGTTTATCGCGCAAAATGATTTCGGAGCATGGATTACATCCGTAGTCTTCTGTAGCAGAGCGGCGACCGTATCTAGCTGCCTGTTTTTGCGACGCATACCTGTTAAAAATTCCGCGTTCCCCTGCTTTACTTTTTACAAGGTTAAGCCACTCCTGCAAAAATAATTCAGCGCTGGGTTTTTCTGAATATACCGCACTATTATTAGCCAAAGCCCTCCAAGGTGTCTTATCGGGTGAATACCAATTACCCACTTTAGCTAACGCCATGTCTTGATCGGACAAGTCTGATAAACTAATCAAAGCACTTCTACGCACGCCCCCGACTACAACAACTTCGCCAATCATACAAATCAAGTCGTGTACTTCTAGGGCAGTTAACTTGCGGCCCGTAGCTTCTTTAAATTTAGCTACGGTAAACTGAAATAATTTTTTCAAAGGCTCCGGGCCGCTAGCACGACCGCCAAAAGTCTTCAGCACAGCACCTGCTGGGCGAACTTTACTATAGTCAACGGACGGGTTATCTCCGTCGTAGAGAGAATAAATAAGTTTTTTGTAAGCCTCTGCCCAACCCTCTTTACTATCGGCCACGGAAATAACGTAGTCTACATTTTTGATTGTCGCAGGCACAGAAGGCAGATTTTCTATCTGCCAATTTTCACAGGAAAAGCCCACTCCCGTACTGCACAGTAGAATATAGAGACACTCTGCGAAGCTACGCTTGTGATTAACAGCTAAGTAAGAACAGTTAAATACGGCAATATTCTCGCGTTCGGCAGCAGGCCCGGCGGTCATCATAGCCCTCATAGAAGGCATTACGTCCTGATTCAGAATAGCTAGGCGCACCTGCTCCAAGACCGGATCGAAAATATCTTTTTTTGATACGCCTACAATAGACACGAACTTTTCACGGTAAAACTTAATAAGACGGTCTACAGTCTCTAAATAATTCTCGCGGCGACCTAGATCATGATTCCAGCGTGCATACCGAGAAACGTGAATAAACTTCTGATAGTTATCCATATAACTGCTAACTCCGCATTACTTTTTTGTGGTTTTCCATTTGAGAATATAATTGTAGTCAAATACTGATAAGTTATTCTCCTTCAATATCTTCTCCAAATCCGCATTAGGTGAGAACATAGACCTAAGAGCATCGACAGACGGCGACTGTAAATAGTTTTTAAAAGCTTTTCCTGAAGCTCCCCGGAAACTAAGTTTTTCCAAAAAACTTGAGAATGGCATGGCGGGTGTACAAAGCCATTCGTAGATGGCAGCTCTAGCATACTCTCGACGATCTTTATTTGGTATTTTAAAAAGGAACGTCATTACATTTGACATTACGCTCTCTGGAGTATTTTTCAATATATCAGAGGCTATGTCAAGTTTTCTGAATTTTAGGGGCTTGCCTTCAGACGTATTTGTCAGACCTAGGATAATATCCTGTACAGGAACACTCAAAAATTCTGTGCGAAAGTTTGCCGTACACCCACCGTCAACTATGTTTAAATTCTTGACGCGTTTTAAATTCATAATACAGTCCGACACTACAACTACTGCATCAGTCTTGTAAACGATACTATAAAACTTTTGAAGTGCGTTAACGCTAGTGAATACAGCAAACTTAGCAGCAGCCAATTCTGATTCATGACTGATACCGGACACGAAAATTTTAGACCTGGGTTTGATTGATCTGATTATTGAAATCAGGTCTGGTGCGCTTATTGATGTAAAGCCTAATGCGGGTCTCATAAAATTAGCGTCCTGTGAAGTCCTAAACCAAGATCGAACCGTAGGGTAGACATACAGCTACAATCCTAAACTACATTTACATATAAGTCGCAATGTCAAGCTATGAAAAAAGTCAGGTAGCAACCAGCTCTGACCACCCGTGCTCTTTCACAACTGTATAGACTTTCTGATTCTTGTAAGAATCATCAAGCGGAGTTACAATAATAAGGTGTGGAATTACAGAACTTAGCTTAGGTATGAAATTCTCCATGAACAGCGTTCTGGTACTAAAATCTAAATTCGTAGTAGGTTCATCAAGTATCATTATATTCAGTCTATTTTTAGCAGGTACAAGGGGAAGTATAGAAAGAGGAAGTAAGAAAGAGAAACACCTAGACTGCGCCCCCGACAGCCGGCGAACGTCTACTACTCTCTTTTTACCGTCGTGTACAGACTCTTTATAAATATTAAAAGTGTTCTCACCAACTTCAAACTTGAACTTAACACGCTCCTTGTATAGCAGCGGTGCAAATTTATTCATGTTTGCCTCGATAATGCTAGCTAGCTGCTTGATAACCATCATCTTAATACCTTTATTGGAGTATGCTCCTATCAGGGTCTCAAGAACTGGAATATCGCGCTCAGCCTGTAGTAGTTCATCCCGTCGGCTGCGCAATTTTTTAATATTTAAGCGCACAGACTGTAAAATAGCTATTTTTGATGCTAGCTCCGGTATCCTGCCATTACGCTCGCTATTACTGTCAGACAATTTTTTAATTTTTCTGTCTAGCTTGCGTAGATCACTATTTACGCTATCTACGCTAATGTAATTTTCAGCATATTTGTGTATAGTATCATAGACAGGCAAAAGTTTCTGATAGGCGTCTATCCAAGATATAATCGAGGAATATTCTTCTTGAGAACATGGTGGCCTTGGTTTATCTACTGTAACAGGGTCAGAAGCCGAAGAAAGAAAAACCTTGTACGCCTTTGCATATTTTTCGTATGACTTAAATTTCGTAAAACTACTTTGTAAGCTTTCTAGTTCCTCTGTACCTTCTTTCAAGGCGGCTTTTATCTTTTCCTGGTTTGCGCGTGCCTTTTTTACATAGACATGCCTAGCCGAGTCTCTAACAAAGCGTCCGGCGTCATCAATGGCGTCAACTAGCTTTTCTACTTTTAATAGCCGGGTATCATATTTTTCTACCGACGCTAGAAGTGAGCTACGAATCTCATCAGATTCTTTTGACGAAAGGCTTTGCTGACATGTTGGACATGTTTTACACTCCCTGAGTTTATCAAAAAGTCTTAGCTGTTTCTTGGACGTAGCAACGTCGGTCAAAGCTTTTTGAACATAGTCATCAAACTCATCCTTAATTGACTGTATATATTCAGCGTCTGCTCTGTACTCATGCCCAGTATACTTCTCGAAAGCTTTTTTAATAGCAGCCTCGTCCTCTAGCTTCGGCAGGTTAGCAGGCAACTTCTCTATAACCTCAGTTGCCTGAGTCAATTTTGCTACACTAAGCTCCAAGGATTTAAAATATTCATGGTCAAACTCGCTATATTTTTCATATTTCTTTAGCTTGGCTTGGTAGGCGGCGTCTTCTGAGGCTCTCTTTTTAAGGAGATTAGAGTTTAATTTATATTTATAGTATTCCTCTGTATACTCATCATAGGCAAGTTTTGTGCGTTCAAGGTCGCGTGAAATTTTAGATAAGCTTTTAACACTGCTCGGGATACTAACGTGCAGGGAGTCTGATAATCCTATGAGCTCAAAATATGTATCAATATTATCGCGCACAATTTGTAGCGTATGCTTATCGGAGTAAGCTTTATGCAAATTTTCGTTGTCCGATTCTTGTTTAGCAGTAAGCTCTTCAAGCTCTTTTTTCAACCCTGGTATATCACCGGTAGAATATTCATGCTTTGCCTTTTTCAGCTCTGAGCGCACCTCGTCAAGAACTGCAACCTCACGCTTCATCTTAGTGAGCATGGAAGAAAAACGCTTCCTGAAAGCGTCATATGAGTTTAATCGAAACAAATTTGTAAAAAACTCAAGGCGCTGTGTTGGGCTACCGTACTGCAAATTATTTGGGCGGCTGCTTGATATATGATACAGTGTATAAAACTCATCATCTGAGTAGTTAAAAATAGACTGTATTTTTTCTTCTATATACTTCTTGCCCCTACTGTTTGTGTCGTCCCCATTCTCAAGTAGCTGATAGGCTTTAGCCGTCTTCTTGATATTAAACTCAGAACCTCCGCTAGACACAACAAGCTCCATAGAGGAATCTTTTTCAGTAAAAAAATCCCCCTTTGCCTTGGAGCGTATTCCCTTAATGTCAGCAACAACAGGATCAGAGCCTCTGATAATATTTGAAATTGCAGACACTAATAAGCTTTTTCCAGCCGCGTTTGTACTGTCTTCGGACTGCCTACGGTCAGCGTCCTTATTCAAGCCTCTAATAACAGTTATACCTTTCCTATCAAGTTTCAGTGAAGCCTCTTTAAATAGAACGATATTCTTGAGATTTAGCTGCTTTAGCGTAGGCATTTATTCTATCTCTTACTTACTTAGTAGTCTTAGCTAGTGGCTCTTGGTTACTTATACATAGTGGAGCAAGTTCGCTAAGAATTGATGACCTAGGTTCGGACATAATTACCTCAAAGTTTCTTCTAACCTGCACAAGCGCCGAAATAACTTTTATAGCCTTCTGGATAATAGTATCCATAGTCACACTACCCCCGCTTCTAGCAATAAGGTCTTTGATATGCCCTCTTATTTTAAGGTTAGCAGGTGTAGGCCAGATTTTTGGGTGCTTACGGATAATTTCAGAGTCAAGAACATACATGTTAATATAGGTTAGCTTGATAACAAGACCTGGGAAGTCCGTAGAGTCAATTAAAGCTTTATGCAGTCGATTAAAGTCGCCGGAGTAAATTGCATCTAGCGCCTCGACAGCTTGCATTTCAGTAACATCAGAGACAGAATCTATGACAGTAGATAATACTAGACTCTCAAGCTCATCAGGAGTGATTTTTTTATTTTCTCTCTTAATTTGAGTGCAGTATTGATCGCAGGCTTGCAGGTTAGAAACAGCTTGCCTTACACACCCTGCCGAGGAAGAGGCACACGCGTCTAATACGCTGCCAGTCAGGTTTATCCCCTCTTTTTGTGATATATATTCAAGACGTGTCTTAATCTCTTCTTGAGTAGGGTACTCTAACCGAAAGACTGAACACCTATTAACTAGGGCCTTGTGCAGTTTATGAGACTCCATAGATGTTAAAATAAATACTACATGGGGTGGCGGCGGTTCGATGGCATCAAGTAACGCTTGCTGCGCCTGTGGGGTTAATTGTTGTACCTCGTTTAAAATAACTACTTTATATTTACCAACTCTAGGCTTAAATCTCAGATTGTCGATAAGTGCGCGCACTTCATCAATACCTCTAGCCTCTGCTGCGTTTACCTCTAACAGATCAATTTTACTCGACGCACACCAGGAACACTTTTTACACGCCGATTGTGTCTCGCAGTTAATATAATCTGCGAATAGTCTAGCAAATGTAGTTTTCCCTATTCCAGAAGGCCCTGCAAACAGTAAGGCAGAAGGTTTCTTTCCGCTTGATATAATACCGCGAAGGCGCTTTATTTCCGTACTGTGTCCAACTACAGACGACCACCGCCTAGGTCTATACTTTTCATTAAAGTCGTTCATTGTAATCAAGCTCTCAGTCCACAGGTATAAAATTAACGCTGACTTCTGTCAGGTGCTCTGCGCGAGCTCCAAAAATAAATGTATGCCCAGAGTCCACAAAGTCTATGCTATGTAGTTTTGTTTTAGAAAATGCGGGCCTCTTTCCAGTGCTATCTAAGTAAGCAGACATGTTAGACACAAATTTTATTTTTACGTCGCTTACCTGTATACCACCAGCTATAAGATAAAAAGAATCTGCGAAAAATGTTACACTATTAGGTGTTGAAGTGTTATGCAGATAAGCGCGAGCGTCGTTTAAAACCCTGAACGATAACCCCTTGTGAGTTTCAATGCTATCCAGAATAATCCGACAGAAAGGCGCCAGGGATTCTAAAGCAGTTTTGAAATTTATGCCTATAGACACAGAACTATCTAATTTACCGAAAGCGCTAGCCTCTTCCTCGGCAAGGAATTTAATCCCGTCTAAGCATAGCAATGAATTATCATCAACAAGCCTATAGTAGATAGCTTTCTTAGAAGCCATAATCATCTTATAAAAAATGCTCAAGCTATCTCTAGTTTCCTTAGAGTCTACGCCGAATACATCACACACTAAGTAAGGCTCGCGCCTAAAAAAATTCTCGTTGTCAGTGCTCACTGGTCTACCCGTCCTTCGCTAGTCGTAAAAAATGCTGCGCCCGCTCGAAAAGATCAGTGCATCCTGATGCGGTGAAATACTGGCGCACTCCGTCTAGCAGAGATGGCAGTTCCAGCGTCTGCTCTGTTATCTCAAGAAATTCCTCATCCTCTAGGGCTTTCAGGTCATCTCTAGTCTCATAACCTTTTATATCAATAATATTGTTGAACTCTGAAAAAAGAGTATCATCTAACTCTACATCAGTGCGTAAAAATATCTTAAAAAACCGCATAACGCTTTTATCGTTTCTACTACTGTATAGTGGCTCTAAGTCACGCTCATGCTCAACACTAAGGTTAATTAGCTCAAAGGGAGGAACGGACGATTTTCTAGAGTGTTTTACTGTTAGTGAAACACCGTCATATTTTATATTAGACACGGTAAAATACTTCTCTAGTTTCTCGCCAAATGTTGTCTGGTACATAGTACCTACATAATGTACGTTACCTACATCATGGGGCGTATGTAGATGCCCCATAACCCAGTAGTGGCTGTCTTTAACAACCTCAGCCTTTGCTATTTTTCTGCCGTTGTCTCTAGTAGACCCGGACACTTCAAAGTGTCCTATATTTATATGTCTACTTTTCCCCTTCGTACTCGGGTAAGGGCAGAAATTAAACGGCACTCCGTCGATCATAACCTGCTCTTGACAGGTGTATACTGACACCCCAACAAGCATTTTTAGTGCTGTAAGTGTACTTAAAACACTCAGCGCGTGGATGCCATTTTCCGCAAAATCATGATTCCCTAGAATTATATGGAACTCTAAGCCCTTTTCCGTATAATCGCGTAGTAAATGTATAAGAGCTACCTCAGCAGCAATAGAAAACCGGACATTTTCACAAAGGTCGCCTAGCAAGACAATATTTTTAATACCCTTCGATAATGCGTACTTTAGAGCCTTCCCTACGCTATAGAGTTGAGTATCAATAGCGTCAGACCCTAATATTCTCGTTAGTTTATCTAAGTGAATATCACCTATAAAAACAACATCCGTCTCGAAAATGCCCGTCCCCATAAGTCACCCTTGCTATCTTTTTATACTAAGTCGCGTCAACATGGTGCTTAGCATGGTATAACACTAAGAGTTTTCCACCACCCTCATTAGTCTGATCTCTGTCAGCTAGTGTCCAGTATGTTTTACCGCCATCGTGGGAAAAACAACGGGTATCTCGCCGGTTCTGCCAAGATGCACTCATATTATATGTATATTGAAAAATATCACCCTCCTTGAAAATAAGTTTTTCTCCCGTCACTGTATTTGCAAAATATGCAGGGGCTGTAATACTCTCAGAATTTCCACAAAATCCACTAACGTCTGTCCAGTCTTCCGGGTTATCTGTAATAGGTGATAATACACCACCGTCCCCTACAAGTATCTTGAAAAGATGACTAGCAAGCTCATGAGAAAAACCAGAGTGTTGTTCGCTGTAGTGGACAGCCGCCAATTTTAAAACCGCATCTCCTATAACTCCGGGGCCGTAATCCGTGTCTTTATCGTAAAATCCTGCTAGGCGTAGCTCGTTTTCAATCTTAGCGAGAGCCCTACCACAAATACATGGATGTATTTTTTTATACAGTGCGAAAACAAAATCAGATAGTCGATACCTAGCTGACGTGTATAGCTCCAACAGCCTCCGATGTAGTCTAACAAATACGCTAGTGTTGTGTGGGACTAACTCAGGGGACTGCGATTTATCGGAAGATGATGAACCTAACAAAGGTTCACTCGCATTATTATCCATCTTAGAAACCTCATAGTGTACGTTAATAACTACAGGCACAGTATTTTACAGATTTTACACTTAATCCTCGTCATCATCTACAGGCTTTGCCCGCTTTGTTTCATAATATAGATTAAAAGCAGTTCTATCCCGCATCTGCTTAAAACATATGTCTCTTAGCTTTACGGTCTTTTCTAACTTCATATCCTTACAGTAATCGCGTAGAGCCTGCCCGGTAAGCAAGTTAAGAGCTTTAAAATCCTCCCAGAAGATCGTTTTCCCCTTAGTAGAAAACCCAGGCATCTCAATCTTGAGTTTTTTCATAGTCCCTGAAAGCTGCCCGGTCGCTTTTAAATATGAAAAGGTATCATACACAGGGTCAAATCCAGTTGACTGTCCGAAACTATCTTCAAAGCACAGACGGAAAAAACTCTCTAGGTTTGGCGTCGCTACTTTGTTTTTTACAGCTCTCATATGAATATAGCGGTATTTTTCTGTACCTCCGCTCGCCCAGATTGCTTTTTCTTCTTCTACAGGGCCGCTTGCGTGCGGAACAGACCTGCCGGATTGGCGAATACGAATTGACGATGCAAACTTTAGAGTTTCACCACCCGGCTCATATTCGGGGTTTTGGTGCATAACAGCAGGGCGCAATCTTATCTGATTTATACCGACAAGAGTTACTGCTTTTCTTTTCAGCTTAGACGATACCTTTCTTACGTTTTCCGAGAACATTCTTGCGTTTGCTGCCATGCCGCTTTTAACATCATCGTCGTCCTCACGCTCAGTAATCATTGCAGGGTAGCTATCAAGAAAAATTAAAGCTTGTGGGCGTCCGTCAGGTGCTGGTACAAAAAATTGTTTATATTCAGAGAATAATTTTTTGCTGTAGCTTTCGCTAACAATCTTGCGATTCTCGTTAGTATTTTTATAAACATAGTACCACTGACCATGTATGTATACCTTATCAGGTAGGTTACGTAGAAGCGACGCCATAGAGTTGAAAAATGTTTCTGCAACGTCCTCTACATACAGACGCACCCTAGGGCGAACAACCCAATTACCATTATCGTCACGCAGCCCAAAAACTTCATTTGAGGTTAACCCACTACGCAAAACATTTTCAAAATAATCTGGTGATCCTGATGTACTGCCTTCGTAGTCAAAAAGTAAGCTTGTCTCTACGCCCGCAGAAAGTGTACCGTCAATGACGTGCATCATATGAGTTGACTTTGCAGACTGCTCGCCTCCGTAGAAAGTAACCCAGCAGCCGGGCTGCAACCCACCTCCCATAATAAAATCAGACATTAACAGACCGGTGCTAACGAAAAATTTATTAGCCCCGTTTGAGCTCCCGTTCAGTTTAAAGCCGCGTTCGACTTTATCAAGTATTCCAGAATAATCTGGCGAAAAGTTCGGAAGCTCAGACTCAGTCTTAATACGCGTAGCCATTTTAGAAAATCTCCACAGAACGTAAAAAAGGCGAGGCAAAAGCCCCGCCTTCGTATGGTTTAACGGATATGTTTATCGAGTTTTCCGGGCAGGTGATTTAGCCTTAGCTGAAGGACTACTCTTAGCAACAACGGCAGCCTTAGCAGGACGCCCGCGCTTTTTAGGTGCCGGGGCTTCGCTACTTTCTTCGTCGCTACTTTCTTCGTCGCTACTTTCTTCAACAACGGCAGCGCTATTGTTAGCTGCCGGGCTTTCGTTACTTTCTTCGTCGCTACTTTCTTCGTCGCTACTTTCTTCAACAACGGCAGCCTTAGCAGGACGCCCGCGCTTTTTAGGTGCAGGGGCTTCGCTACTTTCTTCGTCGCTACTTTCTTCGTCGCTACTTTCTTCAACAACGGCAGCCTTAGCAGGACGCCCGCGCTTTTTAGGTGCAGGGGCTTCGCTACTTTCTTCGTCGCTACTTTCTTCAACAACGGCAGCCTTAGATTTAGCAGCTCGCGCAGTGTTTCGGTTTTTAATAGTCATATCTTCATCATCCTCGGAATATTCAGGGTCTTCCCCGTCTTCTTTCTTAACGACTACTTTCGTCATCAAGACTTTCGCTTCGTCTCTGGCGGTTTTTAAATCTTCCGTCAGAGATTCAACATATTCATCAATGGCAAGTTCTATATTCTGGTGTAAGTACCTAGACTCCTCCTCTGTAATAGGAGAAAAATCCCCTTTTTGAATATTATAGGCATTAGACGCCGCTTCCGCGTCTTTGTTAAATTTAATCATAATATCGCATCCGTAATTTTCATCGGATACTGAGCATGGACGGCTCTTACCGTCGATTTTATGCCTATTTAACTCCCTCAAATCTTGAATTTTTGTAACGACGCCCGTTGTCAAGCGCACGGTACGAACAGGAGTATCGGCTTCTGAACCAAAGTCTAAGAAGCCTGTTTTACGCTCAGATTTTGAATACGTCCGTTCAAAATCATCAGGTAGTCTATCCTGAAGACTTCTAATAATAGCGTTATTATAATATTCTTGACGTGCTCTATAGGTTTTATCCAGCTTGTCACAGTACGGACATTCAACGTCTTCATCAAACCGGTCTACTTCACGATTATACCGAAGACATAGCTTTGGAATACGGATTTTTTGACCGTCTTTCTTGAAGATTTCTATCCAGTGTATAGCAACACCAAGAGCAGGGCCTACAAGTCGCATAGGTACATAGGTGTCAGACTTAAACTTATACATATCAAGCAGGTCAGTTATACGAACTACTTTACGGTTATTTCCACGCGCAGGTGTTTTATCGTCAACACCTGACGAACTACTATACTGGTGTCTCATTTATCAAGCCTCCTGTTATACAACACTACTTTACAGATTCTACGGAAGACACCAAAGCTCTTGCGAATGACTCAGCGCAGTGTTTATTCTCTATAAATAGACTTTGCAGCACACAGCCGCGTGTATCCGGGAAGGTATAGTTATCAGAGATGGTTGCACCCGCGTACATAACTTTTATATACTCTCTTATATCAGCATCGGCTAGAGGCCCTACTTCTACTATATGGTCTACACGTCCTTTTCTAAGCAAAGCTTCGTCTAGTGTTTCTAAGCAGTTTGTTGTTATAAAAACAATAGTGTTGTTTAGCTGTACAACACCGTCAAGGGTATTCAGAATAGTAGTCAAAGATACTGAATTTAATTTTTTGATGGAAGAGCTAGGGTGCTCGCATGTCGGTTTAGTAAACCGACTTATCGCAGTGCTACTGGCGTCCATGTCCTCTATAAGAATAATAGAATTTTCGTAAGCTTCTCGAAAAGCCTCTGTAAAATCAGAGTCTGTACAAGTAGCTATATTTATGGAATGAATCGTATAATTATAACGGCTTGCGATGGCTTTTACTATAGAAGTCTTGCCGGTTCCGGGTGCTCCGTGTAAGACAAATGTAAGTTTGTATGGAAGACCGCGAGACAAATACCACGATCTTGAAACTCGAAACTCATCGACAAGTGTCAACAGATTCTCTTTTACGCCAGCCGGCATAACAACACTATCAACAGATCGCTTAGGTAGGCGTATAGCAGTAGAATACGACGACTGCATCGAGTTCCAGGAAGATACTCGAAGATAGTCTTCTTTAAAGTCTCTGTTTTGAATTGCGGCAGTTATGAGCTCTTTAATTTTTCCAAAGTTTCTTGTCAGCCCTACTATATCTATACTGTATACAATTTTGCTGCTGAAAGGCTGCTGCTCTAGGCGGTACTGTCTAAACCAGAAAAGCGTGCCATTAAATATGAAAAAATTTCTTGAATACCCTGCTGACAGTTTATTAAGTACACCGGAGGGTGTAGGTATATCTGGACAGCTACGAGACTGGCCTCCTAAAGCTTCACCCCCTATAGTACCCCTGTCAATAGAAATTAGTTTATAGTCTCTTGAATATTTACCCCACTTATTAGAAGACCACCATAGAAGGAAGTCTTCAAAATTTTCGTCCGAAAACCCTGTATTGTCCGTGGTAATGTTTACTGTAGTTACTAGTTGACTACACAATGATTTAACAATAGCTGAAGGCAAATTTCTGAATAAAAAAGTCACTAAGCCCGCACTATAGATACCAAAAGTGCTGGTAAGAACAGGGTTTGCTTTAGATAACTCAGTTAAGTACGATATTAACATCTAACTATAACTCCTAACATGCCTATATAACCTATTTTGTCGCATAGTGCTGTAGTAACTTTAACTCATGCGGATAATTGTATTCTTCAATATCCATTGAGAGTCGAGCGAGTCCTACCGGGTCAGCTAACCTACTTAGTTTTCTAACTCTCTCAACATCTGATAAAACCTCAGCCCGGCCATCCTCTACGAAAATTTCTTTAACCGAGTCATCGTCAATAGATAAGCTTCTATTATTTATCCCAGAGCTACGCTTTGCAGACGGTAAGACAAAAGACGTGCCTGACTCGTTTGTGGTAGTAACATTCCTGGCATGGCTTAGCCAGTTTTTTATATAGCTTGTCAGAGTACCTTGTCTAGGGTCGAACTTATCAACAGCTTTTGCAGAATACATTATATAATTTTGCAGAAGCTCATCCAAGTCTATGCTTGAATTATTTTGAGCGTAGAAGGCTTGTGCCTGAACTGTTATAAAGCGCATGAATTTATTTAGGACTTGTTCACGGAAGGACTTATATTTATCGTGCCAGTAGTTTACAGTTTTACGCACACAGATTAAGTCTAAACTTTTATTGAAGCCCAAGGCATATTCTATATTCTTGCGCGATATAATATCTTCAGGTGATGCTGTACCCAAACTTTCAGCCAGTTTATAAGACTCATACTTATCAGAGGCCGCTAAAAATTTTTCCAGTATAAGCCTGGTGATGCTTCGCTCTAAACGAAGCGACTTATATATCGGTAGTTTTTTAGACGGGGTTGCAGACAAAAACAGAACGCAACGGGGTAGTAACTCGTTGCGTTCTGTACTTGAGAGTTTTCTTCTAGTATTTTCTACGGAGTGATGCAAAATACCTGACACAAACTGATCGGCATAGTCACACGACTCTAGTATAGGGGCTATAGCATTTTCTAGGAGAATATCGAGCACCTCAATATACTGAGAGGATGAGTAATTTTTCTTAATCCTCTCGGTTGTATTTTTAACTACGGACATTACATGAGAGTGATTATATTTTATAGCCACGCCGTACAGCCTCCACTGTTAAAGACCTTCAAAGGCACACTTTTTAAACAGAACAAGAAGGTGCTTGCATACCCACCTACGCTGGGCCGGATTCCGAATGTTAGGATCTTTTCCGTTTGAATAAAAAATATCAGCAGCATCACTTTTATAAAGTGGCACTTCGCAACCCCAAAAAGTAAAATACGGACAAGAGCAGGCTACTTTTACATACGCCTGAGAAATACGCAGGTTTTTTAGAGGAACTTTGACGGCACCAGGCTTACGCTTCAGAACAAGTATTGACGTGTCGTAGACAGGAGCTTTTCCGTAATAAAGGTCTGGTGTACTTGTCTTAGCTACTACATAACGAGCCCCGATTTTGGTTCTGCCTTTACGAAGAGAGATTATTTTTGTAATTTTTGAGTTATTAAAAATTTTTCCTGGAGTCTGGGACTCCATTTTTTTAAGTGTAAGCATTTTAGCATACCTCTTCAGGTATGTTCTGACTTAAACAATACCTAGTCTATGTAGAAACTCTCTGGTAGCCACGCCAGCGTACTTTTAACAGATTTACGAATATTTTTAGGGAGCTCTTTCCCAGTCATGTAAAAAGATAAAGACTCACACCAAAACTCCTGGACTGATTTTGTTGCATAGTCGCTAACAACAAGCTGCATCTCAGACACTTGAATACCGGTAGTAGGCCAAAAATCTCTAATGCTATGGCCAGTAGCTCGCAGAGTGTCTATATCACCAGGGGTAAGCGAGTGAGTCTTTTTAATATGTCTAAGGATGTTCTTGAATAATATAAAATTACTGTCTTCGCCGCTTTCTTGAAGTTTCTTCTGAATTTCTGATAGGCTGGCTAATTCAAACTCCGCACTTTCAAAACGCTCTAGTAACTTTAGACAGTCTTTTAATGTAAAGTCCATAAGACTTAATGAATCATGGTACAGCTTAATCCATGTAGACTTACGGTCTTCATTAAAAAACCTAGAGTAGATAAGATGCCCGACCTCATGCCACACGATGTACGGGAGCATATCCGTCTGTAGACTATCGTCGTCTATGCGCAAGCATATAATATCAGCGCCTGACCGGGATTTCTTAAAGAACCCCAGCATTTTACCTTTTCTAGGTCTGATATGGATAACAAGAGCTTCGTGCTCTTGCTCGTGTACTTTTTTAACAATTCCTGTTTTTTCTAAACCTTCAACCACCGTCTTAATTGCGTTTTTAACACACTTTCCCCACCTCGGGCTATCAAAATTTTGAAATACCTCTGCGCGAGCTAAGGCTGTCTCTATTGTTGTTGTATAAGGCTCTAGTATAATTCCGTAGGCTACGCCTGGGGCTGGATACTGGCCCAAGTTTGCAATAACAGATTCTGCCAAGAACTGTACTGGATTTTCTTCAAGGGTCGGACTCGGGACTTCGTTAACGGGCTGACCTTGAATAGTACCGTTCGACTTCATTTTAGTTATGTATACTGCATGATATTTAGTATCATCGAGCCTAATGATAACAGTATCGCCCACGCTGACATGTATAGAAGTTACGTTCATTATTTATCACCGAGTTTGGATTTTTTAGTATTTTTACTGCGCCTGGTTAAAAGTTTAGCTGACTCTTCAACAGCGGTCAGTTCAGCATCAAGCCTCTTGGGGGAAAAGCATACGTTTGCTAGTGGACACGGATTGTATTTGTCTTTTATATTCTCTTCGTAATAGCTCTTACATCTGCAAAGTTTTTCATCAATCAAAACACCTGGAATATAGTCAAAAGTCTTAGAAGACGCTATAACCTGCCGGAAGTGTTCGACGCTGCGGGTGTGGATTTTAAGCTGCTCTTCGTAGTCAGCCTTGGTGAATACGTCTCCGACGCAGATGTAGTCCCTAAAAGACTTATCTCTAGAGACATATACAAGCAACCACCCAGATATATCAATACCATAATTTTCTTTTATAAAAAAGCAGTATGCCTGAATCTGAAACTTATTTGTGGCATACGGAAAAACTGTTTCTTTATTCTTATGAAGATAGATAGGGTAGCTCCCTGTTGTTTTATAATCTATAAGCCAGTAGCGTCCATCACTGTCGATAAAAATATCGTCAATACGCCCGCGTATAGTATCACCGAATTTAATCCTGATCTCTTCGTGAGCCATCTGACTTCCGCACTTCGGACAATCTTGATAAGTGCTTAACTCTACAGTGTGCTTAGGGTTTTCTTTGCACACCCAGTTACTCAGTATTTTACATCCGCGCCCTAGCCACTCTTGGATGACCTCGTGCGTAGTAGTGCCGACCGATGTATAAAACGTACTAAAAAAATCTACGTCTCTAGTGTCTTTTAACTTACCTTCCTTGAAGGTTTCATATGCGTGCCTAAGACCGCAATACGGAAAAGACGAGGGGTACATCTCATATTTTCTAAAATCTTCGATAGTCTCGGAGTCTGCTGCCGTTGTACACGAAGTAACGTAGTCTTTAAACTCTGAAATAATATCTGGAAGGTTTGGCTTTGCCGTCACCTTAGACGGCTTTTTTCTATTTGCGGGTGACATATAGGCAACCTTTGATTGGGTACGTTATAGTTTACAGATTCTGTAAAATACTGGTATACAGCTACTTTATTTTTTAGAGGCACTACGTATGAGCACGTTGACAATAGTTCTAGATGAGCTTAACAAGATTGAACATAAAAAGGGTGCTAGGAACTATGTTATTCTATGCCCGTTCCATAACGACAGTAGACCTAGTATGAATATTAACGTAGACGAAAACAATCGCAAAGCCTCGGTTGGTTGGGGTTATTGCATGGCGTGCGGGGCCTCTAAGAGCTGGAACGATATAGCGACAAAACTCGGGCTAAAACTTATTGATAAAAGTAGCGAGGCTAAAGCAGCCGCCACGGTACGACCAATAAGCGGCGCATTGAAAGACAGTATGTTAGGAAAGTCCGATACGCTAACCTTTGACAGGATGTTAAAAGTGTTCGGATGTTTTATATCAGAAGAAGTTACACCAGAAGATAATTGGAGAGGGTTTTCGGGTAAACTGCTGTCTAAGGTGGGGTGTCATAAATCCGCTGACGATTTTGGAAATAAGTGTCTTATAATGCCGGTATTAGTAGACTCTGATCTTGTTGGTGGTATTAAGGCGCTTTGGAGCCCTACCGGAAGGGAGGGTGAGATTAAATACCAAAACATGCCGGGAGAGTGGTCTAAAACCCACGGACTATTCCCTTACGACTATACGGCTGAAATGATAAAAAAGCGCGGGCTAAATTATGTAGTTTTGGTAGAAGGTTCCAGAGACGCGCTAAGGTTAATCAAGTATGGAATACCGGCTATAGCTATTCTTGGTACTATGTCATGGGGACGCGTGAAAAAACAGCTAGTGCTGGAACTACCCGTAGATAATGTAGTAATTTTTATGGATGGAGACTCGGCTGGTGTAGAAGCCTCAAATAATATCAGGAGGACTTTGAAAAAGAGTACGAATGTATACGCGGTAAAGACGTATGATTATACTAAACGTCTGAATAAAGTAGGTGAAAAAGGTAAGCTAGAGAAGGTTGATCCAGGCAGCATTAAAAAAGCATGGCTACTAGAGCTTAGGGATGAGATTTTTAGCAAATTTTAAATTATGTAGGTAAAAAGTAAATGAACAAAACATCCTCAGATGTTATTGCAGGCTTTGACAGAATAGAGAGAGCCTACAGGGAAGCTGAAAATGCACCGGAAGATAGCGACCTAAATATATTACTCAAAGAATATCTGCGCCTAAAAGAAAAGAATATGGGGCAGGAAAAGCTTATAAGACAATTAGAGCAGTATATTCAAAGGCGAGAACATGTAGGGGCTGAATATAAAGCACGCTTAGCAAGCGTCACAGAATATCTAGCGAACATCCCTGAACAGACACACTTTCGTGACCGCTATTTTATTGAGACGGGTCAAATATCCTTACATAAAGATATTGCTGTACAACGACTGGCGAGAGCTATTGCTGATATGTTACGAGATGAGGTAAGGGTTGAAGACGATCCCGTAACCGGGCGGCTCTGTTTTAAAGCAGAGGTTCTTATTTTTATACGCGAAAAAGAGAAATAGGTGATTAAACATGATGATAAAAAATAATACAGCCCCTACTACAGCACAAAATTGGTGGGGTGCTACTGTACATGAAATGGGAGATAGGATTACAAATCAGCAGCAGCGGCGGCACGAGTGTCTGCACAAGTCCTGCACGAATTGCGGAGGAACAGGCTTGAGTAAACTAGGAGGCCCTTGTGTTCATATGATTTCATGTCCATGTTCTCAATGCAGCCCTAGATAGTGTTGATGTAAACTATATAAAGCGCACATAAGGTAAAAGCCCGTAGACTTTTGTCTACGGGCTTTTATTTTACCTAAATTTTACACTATGCAATGAGAGTAGTCGTAACACAAGCGAAGGGTCATCTCAAAATATCCAGGTTTAGACTCAAATGGCTCTAAGGTCATTACTATCTCTAAAGAGGCGTGATGGGCGTCAAAGCCCACCAGTGCAATAAAGCCACCATAACCGTCTTCAGATACATGCACGCCAGTTTCCAGAGTTTCCAGAAAAGACTCTGAATACTTGTCCTGAAAGTCATGAAAAATATAGTCTTCGCCGTCTTCTATACGATTGGTAAAACCATTTAAGTTCAGAAGCGAATTAAAATAATTTTCGTAGACCATTGCAAAGAATCTAATAACACTGAACCTAGAGTCAGGGGCATTGACAACTAAACGAAAACCGCCAGTTGTCAAATTCGACTCTGTATTATATTCAGTCCAGCTATCGTACCCGGCGCAGTTAATAAAATTCTTAGCCCGTGCATCAAAGAACGCACGCCCCTGTTTCATCAAGGCCATGAAATTTTCGGCAGCCGAGTAGTCATTAGTAAATGTAGACGGGGCCGCACTCACGCGGAACATTGCTTTACGTTTCATTTATCGGCACCTTAAATTTCTATAGTTAATTACGGAAGATACTCGGTATTAACGATAGCCGCGTTCAAGTTATTAACTTGAGCGGTAAGCTGGTTAATAGCAGCGGCCAGCGTAGCGACGGCAGCAGCAACATTAGCTTGTGTATAAGATGCAGCAATAGCGGGAATATTGCCAGGAGTAGCGACACCACCACTACCATCGACGACAAGGCTCTGAGAGGCTTGCAAGGTCAGGGTATCAGCATCGCTCGGGGTCACACGGACGAGGCCAGCGCTTGCAGCAGCTAGGAGTGCGCCGCTTACATAAGGTAAAGTGTGACTCTCAAAAGGCTGAAAAAAACGACCACCGACGCTAAGTGCAGTGCTTCCAAGGTTAGTGACTGTGTAAGTAACAGTTGCGGTTTGACTGGACATATCAGTTCTCTCTCTCTTTAAATTAAGCGGATTTTTTTCTTAAAAATTGGGTGACTGCCTATCTTTTATAGGCTTCCTTTTCAGGCGTAGAGTCCCGTCGTCACGGTAGAACGGTATTAAAGAACATTAACTATTGTGTAAACGACTTAGCGCACTTAGCTCTGCTTTTGAGTAGCCTAAGTCACGTTCATCAATTAGCTCTGCTTTTGAGTAGCCTAAGTCACGTTCATCAATAATACCTGCATGGTTCCACTTTTTAGCAGACTTTACAAATGCAGCCATGCGGTGAACATGTTGCCACCCCTTTCCCCGGTAATTCAGGGCCTTCTGAATATCTCTTTTTGTAATAGGCTCGTCTTCTGACTTACCTAGCCACTTATGAAACAGTCCTTTTTTAATAGGGCCTATTGTCATAGCTTAACCCTCACTGGTTAAAAAACGGTTCATACTTCTGCATCCGTATTTTTAAAATATTGAACGGATACTCCCTGCTTATCTGAAACGGTGACTGACCATACCCGCGCATAGACTTTTTTGATTTTGTGCTATAAAGCGAAATATTATTAAACCAGTATGCTGCGTTGCATGTTCTTATACGCATACATAAAGCTCGATCTTGAAGTAAACCACCTAGTCCACCATTGTAGGCTTCAAAAGTCATAGCCATTTTTTCATAGTCGTTAGCCACCGGGAACTTTATGAAAGTGTACATACTCTTCATCATGAGAAGAAGTGACATTAACTGATATTTTGGGTTAAATCTGTCTTGCCACTTCCAGTTGGAGAGTTCCTTATATTTACGCGTAACCATTAAAAAATTATTAAACCTTACAGACCCGTTAGAGTTGTACGCTACAGTTGTTTGTCCAAGACCGAAACCGTATTCTCTCGAAGTTTTAAGCTGGGCTCTAGGGTTCCAGCACAATTTGCTTTTTAGGTACGGGCAGGTTTCCTGCTCTACCTGACCAGCCATCGCATAAGGGTACTGAGAAGGAAAAGACACTTGCTTAATGTCACTTTTTAAAATAGGTATATATTTGAGAGCGTTCGCCGGCACTGAGGCGTATCCCGACAATAAAAGCACACTCAAGGTTACAACACAAATCTTTAAAACAACAGAGTTTTTCATATGTACATACCCCCGACACACTACACCCCACCCTCACCCGCGACAACCAAGGAGTAATAGTACGTTATTTAAACATACCTGCCGTAGCTAGAAAGAGCGTGCCATACACAAAAGCAATCGCTGCAAATACCAAGGCAGAGGCAACCGGGTTAATAGATGCCGTTTCGTAGAGTTTTTCAAGGTCTACTCCTTTAAATAATAGACGCCGCACTATATGAGCAAACATAGATAGAAGAGTCATCAGTCCGAGCATATAAATAGACACCTGATAACCACCAACATCATAGACACGAAAAGCAACCAATATGGCTAGGAACGGAATGACCTGGCGCAAATCTTTTAAAATACCTGTAATAAGGGACACCAAAAAAACTCGCATAAAACTCTCCTGTTGTGTAGTTACATAAAATTACTGAATACTTTTATCTGAGGTCATCAAGGCGATAAAGTGGTGAGACTCTTCGTTTTTAGTGACTGGTATTATAGTCACGTTAGAGTAATGAAGGCCCTTTTCCCTATCCTCGAAGGCAACTGACCCCTGCCAGATAAGATTTTTAGCAAGAGACTCTTGGACAGAGCCTTTAATAACATCCTGGTTTATTTTATCGGCTAGGATAGAGCACAGAGGCTTCCCAAGCATATCCGAAATAGAATACCCAGTAATTTCTGTGTACGCTTTGTTTATAAATATAATTCGCTGCTTATTATCTGCTATACATACGGGGTTAGGGCTGTGGTTTAGCGCTGTATTTAAAGCATCAAATTGAATATCACGCGTCTTCAACGCTTCTCGTAGTGCAACGATCTCAGTCAAGTTCCGAAGAGTTAATAAAAATTCACTCCCCTCACCCCTACCTAAATGTTTAATTTTAATAACAGCCACTGTAGAATCAATTATAGTTCCGTCAGGAAGCCTTATGAGTTTTTCTACAGGAGGGCCTCCGGCGTACTTCTGTAGACAGTCTAAACTCAAGGAACATACATCTTTTAAATGTAGCCCAGAGTCTTTTTCAAACTTTACGCCGAAGAATTTTTCTGCGCTTGGGTTCATGTCAAGCAGAGTTCCATCTTGCGATGACACACGCAACACGGCATCCATTAAAGTAGCATATAATCCGCTAAATAGGTTGCTATCGCGTTGAAGACTCCGTATCTTATTTACCAGCTCGCCTATCTCTTGCATAAACTCTTTTGAGTTATCTACTAAAGCCTTCGAGTGAATTTCGGCCTCTTTTCTTAAAGCTGCTAAATCATTTACATCAAACCGTGGTCGGTGGGTAACTCTACGATCTACGCCTGCCGGATTTTTAGACCTTGGGTGCCTAAGCACGGACAAGAGTTTCATGGTGACGCCTCATTTAGTGTTCATTACTGATAAAAGTGTTCTTATTTCGACAAGGAGTACCTTCACGCCCGAGATAGATTCAGTATAATTTTTTAGTTGCTCTATCTGCTGTGCGTGCATACCTTGCATAGCTTCGGTAAATTTGACACTATCCTCTTTAGCCTCTTCGTGCAGCCTATCTATAGCTCTATCTTTATCCAACGCAGTTTTGTTTTGCCTCAGAATTATTGCTATAAGAAGAGCGCACGCAAGTAAAAGGACAGCGACAACAGGGTCACGAGCCGAGCCGTTGAATACATGCAAGAGAATATCCCCTACAAGACTGCCGGTTTCGGGTGGCATTTTCTGTGTCCTTATTTCAAGCCCAGTTTAGTTAAGATTAAATTAGTAAAAAGGGCCTCGGTTAAAATTTGTTGTCTGTGCGTATTGTGAATATCTGACGCATAGATTATAGTAAAGTTCGTATTCCTGTACTACGCGAGCCTGTACATCCCAACCAAATATATTAAAATTACGGTCTACAAAATTCTGGACTGAGGTTACTCTCCAATGCTTGCCGTAAACATTATCTACAATAATATCCCATGGTTGAATTATAGGGACAAGGGGGCTTATTGAGATAGACACGCTTTCCGTGGTGTCTAATACTGACAAGTCACCTGTTTTCGTAAGACGTGGATACTCTATGTAAGTAGGAATGTCCGTCATGTTTAACTGGATTTCTAGGTGTGTGAACTGCTGAACAGCACTTACTTGAATCCAGCAAGGCAACCCTGTTGCATATGACATTATATTACTAGAAGACAAAGCAACAAAAGTAGGACGCGTCGCGTCTGCTATCAGTATAGTTGCCGTATTTAAATACTGAAAATTGTCTAACACTCGAAGAGAGTCTACTGAAACTACGCCAACCGGTATTGTAATTTTAAAACAGACATACGAAGACAGGCTATCTAGCTGAAACCTATATGGAGACTGGGTAGTATCAATAACTACGCCGAAAAGTCCGGGGCTTAGACTGCCTGGGATAATAGTCTGTGACGGTGACGAAAAAACAGTAGTATCAAGAACTATACGAGTAGCATTAAATACATTAAATCCACCTACAAAACTATTTCCGTAGCAGACACCGCAACGCCCGGAAGAGGTTGCTGCAAGATTATCTTCTAAATAATAGTTGCTGGCGTCTTCACCTATTAAAAGCTCTTCCTCTTCAGAGTAGTCAACACCAACGTCAGTCAGCGTCTCTTCTATAAACGGGTTTTCAGCGTTCACGCTATCTTGTGTAGATCCTGCCGGATTATTACTGAAAACGTCGTTATAAGAGCTAACCCCGAAATCTGTACCCGAGAGTAGAGAATTTATATGCTCTTGAGTAGCGTTCCCCTCGCTATCTAATATCATAGGGCTTTCTTTTACGCGAGTGGAGCACGAGCACTTTCTACCACCATAAAGCTTATTATAAATAATACTATCGTACCCGTTTACTGATAATGAGTTTGTAACCTGCTGCTGAAAAATAGGCGCAGCACGTTGAATATAGTTCTGAGCCACTGAAACCGAACGCGTATTCCGTGCCTGCAATCCGCGATTATTGTTTGTAACGACGGGTGGCATGGTATTAAACCCCTCTAAATAAAAAATCTGTAAAATACATATATAAACTATAGGATAAAATTAGTTATGTTTACTATTCTTAGCTGCGATCCTGGGGCGCCAAATTTCGGATTCGCTATTGTTGAATTTAGCGATAACACGAAGACAAAGTGTGTTGAAATAAGAGTAGTTCAGATCGGGCTTTTACAAAGTGTGCTAAAAAACCTAAAGGATGATCCCAGGGCAGAGCTCAAAAGTATGCACAAAGAGATTAACGAGCTAGTAAAGAAACACAGCCCGGACATTTTTATAGCTGAGAGATTTCTTATTAGAAGCTTCCGAACGCAGATAGCTGAAACTATACCAATGATGATTGGTTATTTATTGAAAGCGCTTCCTGCAAAAATTGATTGCAGATTAACGATGGCGGTTACATGGAAGGCAAAGGCTAAAAAAGTATTCGGTCTGAAAAAGTTAGACCAGTTATATACTGAAGTAGACTCATACCCACACGAGCTTGATGCAGTTTTAATGGCAATTTACTGCGCTGGTGCTTTGGAGCTGCTGGCTGATGGCTCCGTGTGGGGGAAACTAAAAACTCAAATAAATAAACTAACGACAAAACCGAACCTGCGCAAGAAGTGACTGAGGAAACTTGTTATGATTGAGTGTCATACAACAGGATTAAATCTAAGAAAATGCCCACTAAATAGCTGTCTATGGTCGGATAAAAAAGGCGGATGCAATTTTGTTAAGGGTGTAACGCCGGAATCTCTAGGTACTTCGCTGGGCATGACAGATAGTGAGATTAAAGCAAGCATACGGAAGGGTAAGAGCAATATTACTAGGACGCTCACGCTAGATGCTTACATAGGGTTTATAAAAACACGGTTAGTAAGTAATAGCGCATATGCTGATAAGGTAAGGTCAGACCCGGAGATTGATAGGCTTCTTAGAACGTCTGGAAGTTATGAGATTTTGATAACATTTTTTGAGACTGATAATTTTATACTATCGTCTATGTTAAAGAAAAAGTATTTAACCGAGTTTTGTAAACACTTGGGAAGAATTTTGCCGTATTCTGCCTGCGTGCTTGTAGGTGTTAGAAAACAGTATGCCGACAGAATAAACAATAGGCTGAAAGAATTGGTGCCAAAGACTAAAAATAAAAAAGTCAAGGTGCCAAAACCCGTTAGGTAAATTACCAGTGAGGGTGCTTTAATGTTAACCATACACAAACAGAGGTTTAAAAATGCGTACAATTACACTGCTTGACTTCGAGCGCGACAGCACAGCTATGTCGCTTTATTGCTTAAACGCTACGAAAGAGCGCAAGCGAGGGTTAGTCTTTTTCTCAGTACCCAGGGCTGGCGGTAGCGGACTTGAAACTGTTACAGTTGCGGCAACGTATATTCCGGTAGAACTCACGGCTCAGGCTAGTAGAGACCAGTTATTAGCGTCTAGTGACTTCCGAAAGGCATTGTCTAAAAGAGATATTGTACTTGTAAATTCTGATGACGCTATTAACTTCCTAAAGACCGACCCAGGTGCTCAGATTGAGCTCGAACGTCTGCAAAACTCGCATGAGCATATGCGCAATATCATGAAAGCTACTGATATTGAGGATTTGCCTGAAACAAATATTGTTGACCCCGCATTACAAGAAACTAGTAATTTAGCCCTAGATAATGCGCAATTAACGTCGGATGATGGTAGAATCAACGGCGTGCTTGCTTCTGTCATACATCTTGTTGAAAATCTACGGGAAACTAGAGCAGATCAAGAAGCTATTAACTCAGTACGCTCTCTCGGTGAGATTAGTCCTTCGGACTATAAGTATATGTATAAAAATGCCCCAGAAGATGCAAAATTGTTCACAAGCTGGGCTAGACAGCAATATCAGAACTCAGTCCGGTCTAGTGAGGAAAGTCGAGGTACTCAACAGTCAGGCAACCGACCAAAACAACGTGACCGTAAATAAGCAATAGAAAAACAAAAAGGGGTGGTAGGCTAAGCCTACCACCCCTTTTTTTGTTTAAGATGAAAATACTACACTACAGAGAAAGACTCTCCTGAATAGGCTCTCGTGCCTCTAGAGCGGCTACAGCCAGTTTACGCGAACTAGTAAACGTATTATAGTGATGAACTTTATGAAGGGCCTTCGTAGCAGATAGATCATCACCTAGGAAATGTTTAAGTGCATAAAATGCTTTTAAGTAGGCCAGTTTTGCCTCGGCTTCCATACCAGAAATAAACATGTAGATATAGCTTACACTAGCATCTACAGAAGCAGGCATGTAGTCTATTACACAATTAACAGAGATTTTCCTAGTATTTTTTATAAGGTGTTGCTTATCGCGTTCAGAGATTACGATACGGTCTTTGTATTTTTCAAAATAGTACAAAAAAGAGCTATCAATAATCTTAACAGGATTAGGTTTAAAGTCTCTGGCGAGGCTCTTGGCAGTTCTTGCTTCGGTTGTGCTAAAGTTACTACCAAACTCCAATTTTTTTGGAAAAACTTTCTCATCAGCCTCAAGAGACTTCAGAAAGTCGAACAGTGCTCGTTGAGAAATAGCTCCAAACTTCTTAAAGGTTCTAGTATTCATGATTTCCTCTCTGTTGTTCGATTTTAGTGTTTTTCGCTTTCTGGAAGTGCATCGCCTACTACCCAATAAACCTTATATGTTTTATCGTCATTGAGCTTTAAAACGTGCGGAAAAATAGATGACCGCCTACCAACGCCAGTAACACTACTATTACTATCTCCGGTAGATATAAAGTCTAGAGTGTCCGACTGTATCTTGTAGTCAATAGAAGAGCCTGCTGATAAATGGTAGTCGTACAAGAGCTCGGCGTGCGCCTTGGCGTCTTTAAAAGTTAGGTGATGCTCTTCAAGATCACTTTTGGGGTCGCGTGATTTAAACATGACTAAATATCCTGCACTAATATTTGACGGTATTGCTCCCAGCTCTGAAAATTTCCTGACCAGTAGTTACCCTTACGATCATAGTGAGTCCATGCCTGGGTCACTGGACTTTTCAACGGACATGCCTGATGTTCAAACGGAGACGCGTGCATAGGTCTCATAGAGACTAGCTTATTATAAATTTCGATAGCTTTGTCTATAGTATCATTTCTAGACCTATAGGATACCTGGGCGCACAAGCTTGCACTTATTTTACGAGCTTCGTCTAGTTCTTCAGCATAAACATCAGAGGTATTACCTTGGTCGTCTAAGTAGGCTCCGATTTCATTGTAGTAAGGTAAGTGCCAGCAATACTTGTTTTTGAAATACACAGGCCGATTACCTAGGTAAAGGTTTTGCATTTTTTCTGCAAGGCATCGAATTTCTGGTTGTGCGTCTGGGTGCGCTCTAAGCGCAAACCAGTTCTCAAAATCGGTAGACGTAACAACGACTTTCATAGTTTGAAAAGGCTCAAGCAGTCTGTTTGAAAACTGCTTATGGATTTTTAACTCCTGCATAATTTTTACACACGCGGAGGCGTAGTCACGAGCCTCAAGCCAAGCAGCTTCCGCAGCTTTTTGTGTTTTTTCGTCGGCCCACTCAGTAGACTGCATACCTGGTTTATTTATACCAAACCGTAAAGGCATGGCGGGTGATTCAGCAACAAGCTGTAAGACTTTTTCTACCGGTATAGCCCGAGAGCTAGCGGAGTTCCGTGAAAAACTCCTATGGGTCATTAACTCGCTATGGATAAATCTAGGATACTCTAGCTCAAATGTAGTTATCCTGGAGTCAAGTATAGTTAAATTACCCGAGTTGTCAACGGACGGGATATTGTGATACGAGTCTGCAATAATCTTAGCTGATACTACGGTATTCATAAAATTTTACCTTCATTAACCTAACCTGATGATACTAGTCAGGTTAGGGGGTTTTGTTGCAGAAAGCTTATAGGCGGATAACTGGTACTTGTTTATTGGTCTTTGCGAGCTCAGCTCTCAGAGAAGTAAGAGAGGTGCTTAAATTGTAAGCTCGCTTCATATATCGAGCAGCTTGGTCATAGAGGTTAACTCTAGCTTTAGCCTCACTGACGGCAGTAGTCTCAAATTCTTCATAGCCCCCTGTTAACAGGTGTACTGTCATACTATACTTAGACATTTCAGAAGACTTTGATTTTTTAGTTTTTTTAATGTCCTTAATGTCCTCCGAGATTTTTTCAGCTACCTGCTCTGAGCTATTGTCAATGCACCCACACACCCCACAGTCTTTTACAGAGTGCTCTTTAATATCGCAGAGCTGATAAACCGTGAATAGGGTATTATTAAAATTGCATTTCTTACTAACAGTAAGATCAGGCTTAGGAAAATTTTGAGGAACTTTAAGTGTGCTAATAGCAATACACTGTTGTAAGGATGGCTGACCGACTAACCTACCGCCATCAAAAATAGTAACCGATCTGCCGCTGAATTTTGCTGACTCTAAAAAATCCCCGCTGTTAAAGACCACACTATACTTACTAAAATCCTCGATAACATCCTGAATTTTATATGTACCTTTATGCGTCATGATCCAGACCAGGGAGAAAATCTTATTAGATATTTTTTCCTTGTAGTCTACTTCTACTGTAGAATTTACTTCAAGTAGGCTTTCTGCTAGCATGGTAGTTACTGAGTTGATAATAGAGTCCATTTTTCGCTCAGTTTTGTTATATACAGGCTTGTGTTCGGCAATCCCAGTAAGGTTCACCATGTTAATTCTCCGGTTTGTTTAAATAACTGCACAGTCAATTTACAGAATCTGATACTCTACCTTAATTAAGCACGAGTCACTAAATATAAGTGCCCTGCTGGTATAGGTTTTCTAGACACGTCACCAGCAGAGCTCTTAAATTTTAAAGAGCCCGCATACTCAGCAAAACCATCCTTGGCTTTGACCGGGGTGTGGGTAGACTTTCTAAAACAGAAACGCCCTGTCATAGACGATCCGTTTTGAATACATACAACTCTACCGCTAAGCTTTATTTCCGAAACTGTCTCGGAAATATCTGTCAATCCATCATACACGGTATAGCCCTCACCACGGTTTTTTATTATAACCATCGGGTTATTAGGCGAGTTCTGCACAGACAGCTTTATTTTTTTCATAAGCAGCCTCAACGTCATGATCGGTAAGAATTTTCTTCCAGCAAACTACAAAACCTAGCTCGCAGAAATGCTCTGGGTCAGCATAGGCACCCTCCCACGAAGTTTTATCTAAGGTAACGTACTCAGCGCCGTCTCTAGATTTATATAATTTAAACCAGCGTTTATGAGATATAGAACCTGAAAAATCCCGTCTTATGTATGGGTGCAGGTAATCTAGTCTAAAGTCACCAACATTGCGGTTATAAATAAGACATAGATAGCCAACAGTACCAAAATATGACTTCGTAGGGAGATTTGCTCCACCTGAACTATCCGCACAAGTTATACAGTCTTCGACAGGGAACTCAGAGTCGAAGAGTGTATAATTAAGCACAGATTTTATCACAGAATAGAGGCTATCATCTTCAGGGGCTATTAAATCATCTACAGTGCCTTCGTCTTGCAACAAGTTACAAACGGCATAGTCCCCGGCTGGATTAAACTCCATAATTCGCCTACATGCAATCTCGGCCTCATGCTTTGACGTGTACGCTATTTCCAGATTAGATTTTTTACCAGAGTGTGTTAGTGCAGCCGATCTTGCAAGCGGCTGCGCACTAAGCTTTGGGTCGTTACTGAAATATTTATCCCAGTAACGACCTGCATGTTTTACTACAATAAATTCCATAGTTAGTCTACCCTCCCACAATACAAGTAAGAAAAATACCCTGCGGCTCTTAGTTAGAGATTTAAGCTGCTAGTATATACTGTAGTTTTGCTACGAATTTCAAGCCTGCCCCGTAGTCAACCCCCAAATAATCTAGGCAGTATTTTATATAGTTACCCGGCGTGCATCTATCTAACAACTCATCATTGGGAAGTGTACTTATTCCATTAGTACATAACCACAAACTAAACCCTTCGTCGTAGTTCATCAGAAGCAGAAGAAAGTCTCTACGCTTGTCAGTGTATCGGCTTAACAGACGGCGCACACTCTCTCTTAGTATATAAGAGTAGTCATCTGTTACTTGTGAGCCATCTAAAGTCACCGTAGACGCCTCTATGTTGCGTTCTATAGAGTGCATAGGGTTCAGCATATTGAAATCCCTATGAAGCTCTGCGCACCTCTTACGATTCCCATAAAACTCGGCCATGTTCGAGCCGCTATTCCTAATCTTGATTTTCATGATATTAAGCAGGTGCTCGTCCGAGCAGATTTTCGGGTAGTAAAACAATGCAGTTCCGATACCGTCGCACAAAAGTTCATGCGCTAGGTCATCACCAGAAAAATTATGGAATATCTGTATAAAGCGGAGCTTTTTGTTTACATATTTACCTACATAAGGTTTTAGTTTTCGACACGCTACTGTCAGAGCCCCATCTAGCTGGTCGAGCTCAAGTGGTTTAAACTTTTTGTGAAGCGTTTGGAATTTTTCAGATAATTTACGAAGAGCCGGTATTAAGACATACTCCCTGGAACTTATACCGAAATCGCAGGCGGTGTCATCACGTTTTTTACCGTACTTGGAAGACAGGCCATAGTAAGACAGACAATAGAGCCAAAGCTTTATATTTTTCATGATAAACCCGTTTTTTAGCAGGTCTCTTGAAATAATTAAAGCAGCCTCTTTGCTGATTGAAGGTATCGAGCATAAAGCACGCTTGTAAGCTGTGCTTCCAATAAAGCGGAAGATATACAAGAGAGAAAACTCTCTCAGCGTATTTAAGTCACTACGTTTTAATTCAACGTCGCCAATTTTTGAGCCTATAAGACTTATAACACTATCCACAACGCACCCTCCATAGCCTAGATACTAATCACGCGACGATTTATAAAAAATACCCTCGTCTGTGTAATGTACTTTACCGCGCTGAGAAGACGCTCGCTTAGAGTGAGCAGATACACCGGTTCTCTTTAGCCTTTTTTTCATCCTGGCATTTTGCCTAGCCTGCCATTCAACAGGAGCCTTGTCTATAGTAGGTATTTCTATACTGTCAAAATATTTCTCTACCTCTTTATTTTTCTTTTCAGAGATGAGTCTTCCACTCTTGTCCATGCGCTCAGGTAGCGGAGTGTCCTTGCACCTATCACGGTCAAGATCATCCATAAAAATTTTATTCTCTGCTATCAACTTTGCCTTATGAGATTTCCATTCAGAAGAAACAAGAATTGATGACCGCATAAAATGAGCAATCGTAGACTCTTTAGATTTTTTCAGCGTGCTCGACACAACTATCAAATCGTGCCTGATTGTTTTTCCATTTTTATCTGTCTCGGTTACGCGCTCAAACCCTATAACATACCCCTTAAAATAATGGGATAGAAAGTCTCTGCCGAGAGAGAACCAGACAGGCTGTCCGAACCTAACACCCTGCTTCTCAAGCATAGAGGCAGACTTTACTAAAGTATGCGCCAGCACTCTAAGCTGGGATGGCTTTAGGGTCTTAACCATACTTCCAAGCTCGCTGGCGATTGATGGAGACTTTAGCGTATTCAGTAGGTTAAAGTTTGGATAAAAACAGTCAGGGGCATTTGCTTTTGATAGTACGCCGAGTTTTGAACAAACATCTTCATACTTGCTAGAACAATTATAATGTAAACATTCACCGCAACGCATACCTAATCTTACTTTTGAATCCGAAGTCTTAACAGGCATCGCACAACCTCCATTATGTATTTTATCACCCGCTGTATCTAGTCGTTAAAGCTTTTCATGTAAAGAGTATTGATAGCGTGAACTAGCAACTTATGCTGAGACATTTTATAAAATCTAGATAACTTAACTAGCTTTGTATGCGTAGCTCCCTCGAAAAAACCAGAATAAACAACACGCTTGTTTTCTAAATTTACCTTCTGCAATGCAAGCTCAGCATTGGCTATTACAGTAGCCAAGTATAAAACACGCTCTCTTTGGGTTTGATTTTTTAGGGGTAGTGTCGGGTTTCCCTTTTTTATCTTTTCAGCCGCGTTATGTATGGTAGTATGACAGCCGCCGCATAACGTAACAGTGGGGCCTTTCTCCCCACCACAATGCCTAGGCACTATATGATGCTGTTCAAAAGGAACATCTTTTATCCCGCACACCCAGCAGTAATCAAGCCTGATTGACTGAACTGCTGATAGTGGTGAATTATTATAGTTCATAAGGTCACCTAGGATGAAAAATTGGCGCCGATACTATATAGTATCGGCGCCAATTTATCGTTACGCTTTTTATTAAGCGCTTGCAAGAGCCTTAATAAGGCGAGCCTGGAACCGTTCACACTCGTCTGCGATAATCTGCGCAATAATGTCGGCCTTGGCAGGCTTGGCAGTCTTAGCAGGGGCAACAGGAGCAGCAGCGGCCTTAGCAGGGCGACCACGCTTAGCAGGGGCAACAGGAGCAGCAGCAGCGGCCTTAGCAGGGCGACCACGCTTAGCAGGGGCAACAGGAGCAGCAGCAGCGGCCTTAGCAGTCTTGGCAGGAGCAGCAGCGGCCTTAGCAGTCTTGGCAGGAGCAGCAGCGGCCTTAGCAGGGCGACCACGCTTAGCAGGGGCAACAGGAGCAGTAGCGGCGGTCTTGGCAGGAGCAGCAGCAGCAGCGGCCTTAGCAGGGCGACCACGCTTAGCAGGGGCAACAGGAGCAGCAGCAGCAGCAGCAGCGGCCTTAGCAGTCTTGGCAGGAGCAGCGGCGGTCTTGGCGGTCTTCATGATATAACACCTCTTTTTTGTGGTTAATTCTACGGCTGGTCATCGGGCATCTTCCCGGCTGGCGACCAACCATGACTAAGAATATACACAAGTAAAATCCGACCGTCAAGCCGTTCAGACGCTAAATGCTCATTTTTTGTACGGCGTGTAAAACGGTCAAGTCGCTCGGGTCTCTCATCGAGTTATCAGTATCATCTATATACTCGCCCTGCAAAGTCATGCAGTAGCCTACATACTCGCTATTGAAAGAATTGATTAACTGATTGATATACCACTTAATTTTTGGATTATATGGAGGCATGTCATAGAGCAAAGTTATCCGGGGGGAGAATGTTTTTAGAGACCGGACACCATACTTGTGCAATACCTCTTCCCGGCGTGCCTTTAGTGTCGGCGCGTCAAGCTCTAGGATAAGGTTACGCATATCAAGAGCAGAGTCATACACTATGTATGCCCCGCTTATCGGGCATACATGGCGCGAATCATCCGAATCAAAACCTTCCAGGGGCTTGTCAGCATAGAGCAGCGTAACGTGTAGGTCATCGGCATCAGCCGTGCCTATAGTTAACGGGGACGCTTGCAGGATTTTTTTCATTACTGCTTTGTCTTGCGGCGACAGAGCAATGCACAGTTTATTACCCGGTATCATAGATCACCTTTTAGCGCTTATAAGGAAATGCCCAGTCACGGACTTTCAAATGCTTGCCTTCCGAAGCAAGAGCGTTCAAAATAGACTCCGGGAAAATCCAGTACCATAGAAACCCTTTACTATCTTTTCTAGGGCTACCCATGGTAGTCCAAGCTTTTCCAGTACGCTCAGCAAGAGCAGCTAAAAAATCATCAACTGATACCTTAATATCTGATGAAGTATTAAACCCGACACAAAGCTGATTTTCCAAGACCATGTACTGTCCTTCGATATGAGTGACAGAAATACCAAATTGTTCAAAGTCTTTCGGTGTAATTAGTGACCGCATAACTGGAATAATAGGGTAGCGATTAACTACAAAGGGTTTTTTGATTTTTTTACCGCTAGCGGGCATTTTATCCTTATATATACTAAAATGCTTTAAAACGCTTTCAGCTTTGTCCATAACTGCGTCTAGGGCTTCGTCTGCACTGTTATAATCAGACTGCTCAATGTCTGAGTCTTGAGACGCAGTAACGTGTAATTTTTTCATAGGTTCACCGGAGGAAAGTTTATTCAACTCTAAAATTAGTGAAGAAAGTTTATCGGTTACTTTATATTGCCACGCTGAATACTTTGTCAAATCCTCTGGAGAAATATCATCATTTTCGATCATGTCGAGAATAGATTTGATACGATTATCCATTGTATCAAAACCGGTGACTATTTTTTTCTTCATTTTTCGGAAATCTTTGCTAGTTCCCGACAGCTCCTTAAACAAAAGCTCTCGGCTCGTAACTAGACGTGCGCGAATCATATTTAGCATTACCGGAGCGTCAGCGATACACAATGAACCTAGTTTCAAGGCCCCGGCCTTGACCGCCGTTAAAATAAAATTAACCTGAGCGTCAACACTAATTTTCGTAGACATGGTAAATACTCTCAAAGTGATTTTAAAATCGAAGATACTGGATCAGCCTTGTCAGATTCCAGGTTTGTCAGAGCGAGCTTTAGTTCCGCACACTCAGCCTTCATTTTATGAACATCTAGCCTATGTAACTGCTCATACCGAAGCTTACGGATAATCTCAGCGTCCTCTGCACTAATCTTTAACGCCTTAATTAAATATGCCGTAAGGTCTTTGGAGCCCCACCCATTTTTCAAAATCTCAGGGTTATTTCCCGCGAGTATCATTACTTCTAACCGATGCAACTTTTCGTTAATCGTGTTGATTTTATGCTGAATTACTTTTAGCTCAAGCTCCGCACGCCAGTCACACCAAGATTTAATTAAGCCCGGTACTGAGAATGATTTTGGTACAGCCTCATTCGCTCCCTCCTCGTTTAAGTACCGTTCAATAACATTGATTTTATAATGGGCCTTGGTAGCAAATTTATCTGCGATCTTGTTTATAAGATCGTCAATATTTTTCAAAGGTACTGATTTTTTTATACGGACAGATACAGTATTGGGCGCCGATTTAGATGAGGTTTCTCGTGCATCCTCAATAGACTTTACCCACTCAGGCGGGCGGGCAGAACGCCCATTTAAAAAATCAAGAACCGAATCTAGATTAAGGCCGGGGGCAAATTTATCGAAAAGCATAATACGAGATACTTCATCGTATGTAAATAATGAATCATACTGCACGGAGCCGAAAGAATTTTTATAAAACTCTAGTAAGGAATCGTCGTCAGATACGCACTCACCTCCGAGCGGAGTGTTAAACTCTAACACACTGACAGCTTGAGCCGGTGATATTTGTTTTCCCTGTTTTAGTGTAAGCTTAACTGCGGCTCTGAGGCTTTTTTCAGTATAAGACGGAATTTCGGAGGTTATGCCGACAGCTACGCCAGAAGTACCATTTAGAAGTATCGCTGGAAGTTTCGCCGGAAGAAGCAGAGGCTCTTTTAAAGAGCCGTCATAATTTTCCAAATACTCAATAACTGCCGTGTACTCCGGGTCAAAATATATAGCATCAGCCAGAGCCGACAGCCTGCACTCAATATAGCGCATAGCAGCAGGAGAGTCATTAGCTACACCACCACCCCAGTTACCCTCCCCTGAAATATAAGGGGCGGCTGAATTATTCATTGTGACCGTAGCCGAGGCTAGACTACTGTCACCGTGCGGATGATATTTACCAAGAGTCTCACCGACTAAATAAGCCAACTTTTTACGCTTAGCGTCAGAGTGCAGACCAAGTTTGTGAGCAGCCCACAAAAGCCTTCGCTGCACAGGCTTTAATCCATCGCGGTAGTCAGGTAGGCTACGGTCTTCAACAGTAACCAGACCGTAACGGCGCATAGCATAGCGAGAAAACTCCAATAGAGACGTTTCACTGGGTATATTATTTTTTGCTAAGGAGCTGAGCTCTGCCGCTAGATCGGGTTTTTTATTCATAGTAGTCACCATTTAATAGCTTTATCGCCAACTTGGAAACATGATACGCCCTGCGCCCTAAACATGTCCACTACAGAAGGCTTATCTTCAAAAACTGCTACTAGCCTAGCACGCATATCATCAGGCATCACTTCAAGCCATGATTTTTTTAAGAGTGTATCCTTGGTAGTAGACTTCTTAGGACGCATAAGAAGAGCACCATCAATCTCTTGCGGATTTTTCATATCCGTATATTTTGCTAGCCACTCGATTGTTTTCTCCCTAGCCACGTCACCGCGTCCAGTCCATATAAGGAGTTCATCGCCTTGTCTATACAGTAAATTGAAAATTTTTATTGTAGCCTTGATAGGTACATCACCATCGCAGGCTAGAAAAAATTTAGTATATCGGCTTGGGTCTTTTTTATCCTCTAGAATTGGTAGCCTATGGTCAATGTTTGCCAAAGTACCATCAAGATCAAAGATGAACAAGCTACGAGCCAGCATACGCATAAAAACCTCATACATAATTTACAGGTTTATTCGAGCCCTAGAAGCTTCTTTCTGTAAGAAACATCTTCTGCCATAAGAGCACAAAACTCTTTAAAGTCAGACTTAGATACAGCCTTCACTTTAGTTAGTCTACGCGTTGCTGGGTTGAACGCTACTTCCGCAAGCGCAGCGGGAGCCATCTCACCCAAACCCTTCATATGAAGAATATCCAAGTTGACGCCTTTGACTTGCTTTCTAACATCCTCTACAGAGTCTCCGTAAAAATATTTACCTTTGTAGAGTGCCATATACTCAGGACACCGTGCAATATATACTTTCCCTTTCTTGAAAAGGTCTATTGAAAATACGGCGAAGAGTGTTTGCAGCAAGACTGCAATATGACAACCATCAGAGTCAGCGTCTGTCAAAATAATAATCTTTCCTACTCGCAGCTTATCGGCTGGAGACTCAATGCTGGGGTCAAGATGTAGTGCCTGCAAAATCTCTACAATAGTAGCCGACTGTAGGCTAGCAGCTTCAGATTTTTTCAGTACATTGGTTATTTTTCCTCTGATAGGTAGAAGCTCCTGGTAACGCGAGTCTCTCGCCAATTTTCCGCTACCTACAGCAGAGTCTCCTTCACAGATAAATAATTCACGCAGTTCCGGCGGCGCCTCCGACTTTAAAAGTTTAATCGGTAAGTTTGAAGATTTTACTGCCTTGCTAGTAGCCGCTAGTGCTTTTTTATTCTCCTTAAAAGAATCTCTAAGCTCTTTTAGCTTATCGGCCCTCTGGCATATAGCTTTTGCTAAGGTTTTATTTGAATCAAAAAAATCTGTCAGTGCTTTTAGAAAAAGCGCGTCAAGCAGCCCAGGAACCCTACTGTCTACCAGCTTATCTTTCGGCTGGTTATTAAACTGGGGTGTTGACATTTTCATATTCACTAAACCCACAACACCCTCGCGCAAGTCGGTAGCAGTGAATTTGTGTGAATCTAACTTATATTTGCTGAGCACCTTTACCAAAGCATTAAAAAAGCTATCGACGTGCTTACCGCCGTCTATATTTAGTAGACCATTGGTATATGCTTTTATAACAGTACCGTCGTAGTCGGTAAAAGCCACTGCAACATCAACAACAGCATCTTTCAGGATAAAAGATTTGGCGCCTAACCGCGTAGCAGAGTTATCTGCTACTAATTTATCTAGATGAGAAGCCACGCCATCGTTAGAGTAAAATTCTTTACGCTTGCCCCCTTTTACTAAGACGACACGAAAGCCCTCGTTTAGGATAGATGACAATTCTGCCCAGGCGACTACAGCTTTCCAATCCATAGTCGAACCTTGGTCAAACAAGGTCTCGTCGGGACAAAATTTTACCACGGTTCCCTTCTTCCATACCCCTAGTTCAGGTATTTTAGGGGCGCTGCACTGATTTACGTCGAGTGTTTTCTTACCCTGTTTGAACTGTATTGAATACCACTTCTTATTACGGAATGTCCAGACTTGGAAAAGTTCAGACATTGCGTTAGTTGCAGATACTCCAATACCGTGCGTACCTCTGGCATTTGTATAGGCGTCTGAATTAAATTTAGCCCCGGCATTTATCTGCCCGACAACAACCTCAAGCGTAGATATTTTTTCAGTAGGGTGTTTCTCTACAGGTATACCTCCGCCATTGTCTGCAATCCAGTAATATTTTCCGTCATAAACAAGATGAACTGAATCATTACGGCCAGCCTGAGCCTCATCTAGCGCGTTATCCAGGGCCTCTTTTAAAATAGTGTACTTTCCTGATGAATCTACTGGCCCGATATAAGTCGTAGGCCGGTTACGGACAGCCTCCAGGTTTTTAAAAACCTTAACGTCTTTTGCTGAATAACTCATGATAATTTCAACCATATTTAAGGGGACGGTGCGGAATACACTTATCCGTAGAATATATGTATCTGAATAAAGAAGTGCATACTGTAGTAGGTGTAACCTAGCCAAACACTTCTTTATTCATACATGTATAATCGGAATACGGAGGCTCACCCTCACACCAAGTCATGTATGTAAAATCCCCGCGCCCGGACTCGAACCGGGATGCCAAAAAAGGCGAAAGATTCTAAGTCTTTTGTGTCTACCTATTTCACCACGCGGGGCCGTCTATTACCTGAGCATAAATTCTGAATAATATAGTATAGGCACAGAAACTAAAAACAGCAGTACGTTGTCAGCAGTCTCTTCTGAGACTGAAAATACGCGCATCACGAAACTCTTTAATAAAACCCTAGCTAAGATGTTACACACCAGTATTACAATAAATTGCAGTAAGTAAACTTCGAGCTCTAGTTTCATGACGCACGTCCTGTTAGAAAATTTCAGTAAATCAAATTGATTAAAATCTTACTTTTTTACAAAAGTCTTCCTGCCTGCACAAGCTCCTCAACTCTGGTAAATACAGCTTCTGCCTGAGCAGCAGACAATCTCCCTAGCCTAGCTACTCTTCTAGTATATGCCTTCATATCTCCCGACAATCTAGCGGTTGCGAGTTTAGACGCCAAGCCTTCAATAGGCACTGAGAGTTCAAGTTTAACGTACCCGGCAGGGCAACTTTTATTTCCGTTTTGTAACGTGCATTTGGAATACTTAGCACCCTTCTGGGGGATAAGGTGCGCACACTCAAGACACTCCCACTTATAAAGTAGTAGTGTGCTCTTGCTTTGAGACTGGGACTGGGTAAGCTTTGCTTCTTCCAGTGAAGAGTTTGAGCCCCCAATCTCATCGTCAAAAAGAGCTTTTTCAAGGCTATCTTGCAGTGACACTAAATCTACGTTTTTCATGTTTGAAACCCACCAATACCAGAAAATTTTTAGGGCTGAAAATAAAAATGGCGCTAAGTTGGTACTAGGTTAATGATAACCCACCCAAGTAGCGCCATTTACTTCAGCTATTAGTTCCAGTCATCTTCGGAATTTTCGTCGTCTTCCTCAGCTTCTGAATTTTCGTCTTCTTCTTCGTCATCGAAGTCCGAATTTTCGTCTTCTTCTTCGTCATCGAAGTCCGAATTTTCGTCTTCGTCGGACGACAAGTCTTCGTCGTCTTCTTCATCGGACAAATCTTCGTCATCGAAGTCCGAATTTTCGTCTTCGTCGGACAAGTCTTCGTCGTCTTCTTCATCGGACAAATCTTCGTCATCGAAGTCCGAATTTTCGTCTTCGTCGGACAAGTCTTCGTCTTGGGCGACTTTCACGCTTCCGGCCGCAACTTTCACAGCGGTAAGTACAGCACTAAACTTAACCTCGGCTCCGCTCAGGATAAACTTACCCTGGTCGGTTAAAATCTCCCAACCCTCTGCAACCTTTTTCAGACCGATAATATTATCGAACTGAAAAATATTTCCGGCCTTTTCCACAGCAGCCGGATTTTTAGCAGGGCGACCACGCTTCGGAGCTTCAACAACAGCAGCAGCAGCCGGATTTTTAGCAGGGCGACCGCGCTTCGGAGCTTCAACAACAGCAGCAGCCGGATTTTTAGCAGGGCGACCACGCCCGCGCTTCGGAGCTTCAACAACAACCGGATTTTTAGCAGGACGACCGCGACCGCGCTTCGGAGCTTCAACAACAGCAGCGGCCGGATTTTTAGCAGGACGACCGCGACCGCGCTTCGGAGCTTCAACAACAACCGGATTTTTAGCAGGACGACCGCGACCGCGCTTCGGAGCTTCAACAACAGCAGCAGCCGGATTTTTAGCAGGGCGACCACGCTTCGGAGCTTCAACAACAGCAACCGGATTTTTAGCAGGACGACCGCGACCGCGCTTCGGAGCTTCAACAACAACCGGATTTTTAGCAGGACGACCGCGACCGCGCTTCGGAGCTTCAACAACATTATTAGTAGTAGTACGAGCCATGATAATCACCTTTTAGATTAAATTGATTTTTGGTACATGCTTACTTTACAGATTCCTGTAGCCTGTAGCGTAGCTATGTATATCGGCATAGACTAGGCACTTCCGTTACATCATAGCATAGCTACATTGGTACTTCACAGGCGCATGGGTTTCCATCAGTCTCCCTGCACCTACAGTATAGCACACTGAGTTTTCCAGTGTCAACCCCCCCCTATCAACGAACGAAGAAAAATTTTACCGTCACTACTTTATAGTAGTCACGCCGGTTAAAGAGCTCCAAAATCCCCTAAGGTTTTCCAGAGAAGGTCTGAACCAACCTGATTTTGATAACCGAATACATGCTTCAGTATCAAGACAGTTTCATAAGTATGGCGGTACTCGGCACCCTCCGATATGCAAAGAGAGGCCGTTGCATAGTCACTCAGAGACCCCTCGACACTGATTTTTAGAACTGCACTGCACGCTGGCGAGTGCCAGCTCGCAAAAACAGCGTCCTCTCCACTAGTTCCTTCCTCATCTTCATCTACAGAGACTTCTGGGTACACAAGATCGTTTTTAAAGTTTTGCAAATTACCTCTAACGAGTTCAAGCAGCACAAAAGCTGATTGCTTTCCGCGAAGTTCAAAACCTTCACACGCATCTGCGAAGGTCTGGTAGTCAGAAGTAGGGATAAAATTACAAGCCATGATATTTTAAATCTCCGGGTAGAATGATGGTTGTGCAGTATATTATACGCCAGGTATGCTACTTATCTTGGTGGATGGCTGTAGAAGACGCCCAACCTCCGGTAAGCAGCCCCCTGCACCTACAGTATAGCACACTGAGTTTTCTGGTGTCAACCCCCACACCCACCTCAGGGCCTAATGAAAATGAAACAGCCCGAAAAAAAAATTTATACGCGGTGAGGACTCCTAGTATAAACTTTACATCAAACGTGTATTTTTTGGGGATACATCCAGAGTTTCTTCTGCCTGAACTACACTATTTTCCTCGCAAGGTGCGAAAAATTTGTGTGCTTTTATCAGCACGGCCTTCCAATTTTCCACGTACTCAAGCAAATGCGCCTTAGATTTGAAAATTGGGGTAAGCGCATACCTCATAGAGTTTGGATAAAGTGTAAGCCCATACCAGTAAAGTTTTAATTTATCTGACATACGCAGGTCTTCCGGGCATCTTAAAATCCACTCTTCCCCGTTCCCTATGTCAACAAGTACGGCATAAAACCCGTTCCTGTCGCGTACCTCCCAGTTACAGGCAAGAACAGGAGAAACTAAATTTTCGTTAATTATAGCATAAACACTCAACCCGCTACGAGCGAGCTCAACGTCAAAGTATTCTAACATACATATATCTCTTAGTCGATAATAACCAAAAACCCCGGAGTAAGTATCTATTCCGGGGTTTTATATTGGTAGGCTGTGTGGGGCTCGAACCCACGACCAATAGGTTAAAAGCCTACTGCTCTACCTGCTGAGCTAACAGCCTGAAATTTAATACTAGGTTAGTTTACAGGTATGTTATTTATGTATTTTCGGCTACAACACTATCCACCACTACAAGACCACCAGTCTGCACCGCGAGAAAAGTATATCCGACACCTCCTTCCTTAAATAAAATAGGTACTCTAGCCATGTGTTCAGCCCAGCGCTCTATAAAACCAAAATCTTCAGGAAGAAGAGTAAAAACGTGCTTAATACCTGCCTGAACAGCAGCGTTCGCACACGTCAAGCACGGAGGCAACGTGCTAAAAAGAAAACAACCACCCACCTTAGAGCCTACCCTAGCTGAGTTCATAAACGCATTAAATTCTGCATGGCACGTCCACCAGTATTTTTCCGGCCTTACATACCGTTCAGAAATACTGTCAGACACACCTCGCGCAAAACCATTGTATCCGGTGGAAATAATGACGCCAGAAGAATCAAAAATTATAGCCCCTACTTTGGTAGATGGGTCTTTACTAAAAGACGCCTCAGTCAAGGCCCGAGAATATATTTTACTCAGTAGAGTACCTTTTATGTTATCCGGCATGATAGAAGTAGACATTCAATGCACTCACTTATGTAGTTATTCGTATTTGTAATCCGGGGTAAAATAAGAATACATAAACTGCACAAACTTTTCCAAGGTTAGGCTAGCACCAGACGCTTGAGCGTGACCACCACCACCTAGCGTTCTAGCGATGGCAGAACAGTCTACTGGATATATTGACCGGAGACTTACTACAACAGGGGTTTTATCATTGCGAATCATCTGAAAAACAGCACCAATTTTTGAAGTATTCTCCGGTATCTGAGCAAGGGCATTGCCTATCTCAGAAATATGCTGTGACGCAAATACGGCGTAAACAGAAAAACCGCATATATTTACAAGAGCACTGCTCTCTACGGCCTTTTTTACAGCACGGTTAATTTGTTCTAGACAAAACGAACCCTTATCGGCAATGTCTTTTATACTATTGTGGTCTGTTACTTTAGAACAGTGTGTTACTAGAGACTCGGTGTCTTTAAAATCAACAGCGGAATAAAATGCTCTAACCTCTCTTGAAAAAGGTAGCTCAAACTTCCACAAATCATGATCCCTTGTGTACGCCAGGAAAGGAATTGACTCCACCGGGCTATAAAAAAAGGCCACTGCATCCCCCATACGAAGGTGTTTTACCGGGGTATTTAAAAACGCCCCGTATACTCTCTTCGGAAGCCTCCTTAGAGCCTCCTGAACGGCCAAGAATAAACAAGTAGCGCCGGATTCATTCTTATCGTACCTAACAAAAAGATTAGTGTACCTACTCGGTCTATTCAGAGTGTGGATTTCATGAAAGAAATTTGGGTTACATAAGCAGGAGAGAACTGCGGCTTGAGGATTTGCATGATGGTCGGTGACTATAACCGTAAAACTTAGGGCCAGCCTTTGAAGAGCCGCCAAAGGCAGAGAAAAATCTGCAAAAATAAAAACAACACCTGGATTATATTCAAATCCTATATCGGCAAGTTCAGGGAATAATTTGAGAAGATACGAATCAACAACAGAAATATTATCCGTCTCGCTTAGGTTAACAAGATCAGACAACCCACCACGCTCCGAATAATTTAAGTATCTCTCAATTCTGGTTATATCTTTATTGAAAGAGTTATAACCAAGTATGCACGAGAAGTAGTACATGACAAGCATACTAGCCTTGCCGTCCATACAGTTAGCATGACTTACGTTATAGATATGAGTAATCTCTGGAAATGCACTTGCGTCCCCTAGTCTGCCCTTGTGTATGCGTTGTAGCAGATTCGATAAGTTGCCTAGACTGAAACTCAAAATTTCCGAGTCCTGGTCTGTAGCATCAGCTCGGGAGTAAGTGTCGAAAAAGTCTAAATTTTCACTTACCTTTACGTCTTCGCTATTATTGACCGGGTTAACCACCAAATTAGTCATACTAGTACCCTCACCCTCAAGCCCATTAAATGTTGTATAAACCGCGCACTCATCTAGTTTACAGATTGACCTAGGGTAGACAAAACCTGCTCAGTCCTTTCATTAAATGCGTCTAGTCCATGCACAGCAATAAAAAGAGCCTTATTAAAAAACGGTGCGGTAAGCTGCAAGAGTTTGCGCATGTTTTCAGAAGGCACAATTTCAACCGAAGTTTCACGGCTAGGTTCAAGTTGTTTGATAGACAGCGACAATTTGAAAGAACTCTGCAAAGAAGGATTCGACCTAAAATTCAGAGTATCTTCTCGCTCAACGCCTGGTAACTTAAACTCGACAAAAAAGTCGGAAAGAATGTTAACAGTATCGCCAGAGTTGCCATACATCCACTCTTCAAAAATATTTGATTCTATTAGATACATCTTAGTTTTTAAAATATTATCAACAATCTCACCTACAAGAAGGGAGTCACAAGCAGACCGCAGCAAAGTTACATAAAAAACTAAAGACTCCCCGACAATTTCCTCAAGAGCCAGCCTGTAAGCCGCCGTTAGAGCATTAAAAGCCTCGGAAAAAGAGGCTGCGTTTGTTTTTATTAGGCTGTCATGCACGTCAGAATTAAACCTACGGTTCCAATAAACTTTAAAGGCTTTAACGTCCGGGCGCTTTTGTCCGTCAGCGATAATACTAGACAAGCTATCTATAAACGTATGCTTATCATCATTCATATTCTAAAACCCCCGTATCAACACAACAGTCTTCATAAGATTCCTCAAAGCAATCAAAATCGTAATCTAGCCCTGGTTCAAAAAAGCGAGGCTCAAGCGAGGCTGATGCGGCTAATGTAGAGGCGTCCCTAACCTCCAAAAGATGCCGTTTAAGTTCCATGTTTTCTAAATGCTCTGCCAGCGTCGTGCTGTCAAGTGTACGGTAAGGACGTTTACGCCTTTTTACGCTGTAGTTTTTTAAGCTGTATCCAGAGTTTATCCCACAAGCCTTACCTAAAAGTGATCTGAGCTCATGAACAAGAAGAACTTTTAAAGATGATCGTGTTATTTCTGCGGTCACGGAAAATAGCTTCTCGCGATTGTCGCAAAGTTCTACCTCTTTACCGGAGAAGGTAAAACGATCTCCGTATACCGAGACGCTGATGCTCTTGCAGCAGCCTTCACCGAAATAAGAATAATAAAAAAATATTGTACCTTCGGATTCTGAGACGGTTATGTCGAAAGAGGCAAACTGAAATAAAATTTTAGATAAAGCTACAGCGTTTGTTAAAACCTTCTCAGTTAATGCTGAAACAGCCTTAACGTAGTTAGACTGTCTGACTACTATACGATTATGATCAGAAAAGCCTCGTATAAAAATCTCTGCCTCACTAACGGAAAAGGGGCATGAAGATTCTAGCGTACCTGTGCATGTATTTAACGGAATACCTTGATTAGACATGGACAAACTCCTAGTCCTTGAGTTGTGTAAATAGTGCCAGATTTTTTCGTGGAAGTCGAGAGCCTACCTAAAAAGGAAACTTCCACGAAAGTAAAAAAAAAAAAAAAAACCGCAGGCGCGACTGTACCTAAAATATAACAATGTATTGAAGCTTTTGATTTTCATTAGGCAACCGGAAAGCCGGAAGATTGAGGGTGT
>JAEHJW020005782.1_pt1 | contig 88344 bp, 114 predicted proteins | sample 9271431 | NCBI WGS metagenome assembly JAEHJW02
TGGTAGGAGGATACTTCTCATGACGACTTGGCGCACGGAAATTACAACGGAAATGACTAACCAAGGCGAGACATGGAACGATGTGGTGGCATGTACGCTCACCGAGAAAGAACTTGATCGAAAGTTTAACGATGGTTACGGCGAGATAAAAGGGAAGTGGTTTACGCTCTGGACCACTCACCGGGTCTATTTTCCGGCTACCTATGATGGCTCGGAGTGGTGTGACAGTGTGAGTCGCGATCCCGACGGGAAACCAACCGGTCATGTGGGGGGATAAACCGATGAGTGTGCACGAATTAAAGATTTGGCCGGAGTATTTTCTGCCGGTGATTGAGGGACGGAAAACCTTCGAAGTACGGCGGGAGGATGACCGCACCTTTGCGGTGGGGGATACCTTGGTGCTGCGAGAATGGAAACCTGATCTGGGGGTGAGTGGATTGGATGGATGGGATGCGTTGCAATATGCCAAGGATCCTCATCACCCCGAGGTACAGCATATCGCGAAGCATTTAGACGCCCGTGGGTATACCGGGCGATCCGTGACCGTAACCGTCACCTATATTCTGCGGGATACCACGTGGTTGCAACCAGGCGTGGCGGCATTAGGATTTCAGGCGCATTCGGCGGGGGGAGAAAAGGGGGAGTAAGAGATGGCCGAGAATTTAGGCATCATCCAGGCTATTCGCGAGATCCGGGAAGACAGTATGGATGGGTACGGGGTGCAATTGGCAACACACACCATCAAAATCCTGATCACCAATGAGCAATATTGCTGTGAGACGTGGGGCTATATGAGTAGTGAGGATGATTTACAGAACTATGTCGGGTCCGAGTTGCGGGAGATTCGCTTGACGGATTCGGCCCTGAATCAATCTGTGATTGACTCTCGGTTTTCGTATCAGGAAGGCTTACGCATCCAGTTTGTGGATTTCGTCACCAATCAGGGAGTCTTTCAATTGGCTGTATATAATCTCGACGGTGGATATTATAGCCACGATATTCGGATTATCCAAGATGAGGAGGTGTTGCTGGATGACTATCTCTAGCGAACACGAGGCCCAATGCCCAGAATGCCAGATATGGAGCCGGGCGGCATGTGGTGGGCCGATAACCATACCGGGGGATGCCCGGCGTGTGGGGCGCTGATTCTCGTGGAAAGCGAGTGTGCGTTCCGCGAAATCGCGGGGGAAGAGGAGGACTAAGCGATGGGAGCAGACGGAGCCATTCACATTTACACGATCAAGGATTTGGGGGCGATGGAGGAGTTACAGAAGCGCTTTGATGTTAACGCCTATGTGTACCCAAATTTCTTGCGCGAGGGATTGCATGTGGCGTGGGAATTTCGCGGAGATTGCCCTATGGATGTCGGAGAGAACATTGACCGAGTGGACACTCTGTTGCGCCACTTACACCCCGATCAACATCCCGAGTGGCGGGAAAGGAATTTCAAAGAGTGGGTGCGGGATCTAGGGGTTGACTGGGAAACTTGGAGTTTGTATGGGGTGGATGACACGGCGACGGTCGGAGAATTTCTTGATTTGTGGGATCGAGCGATAGAGGATTACGAGGGGGAGTGGGAAGTGTGGTCGTGATGTTTCTTTCTCCCCCCGCCGAATTTTCGCGGGGGGAGACCCCCAAGGAGGAATCTGAAATGAGTTGTGATCACATTCATAAACTCCCCCCGGAAATTCTGAATGACCCCGAGAGCTTTCGGATCTATCTGACGGAATATACGTTGCTAGGGATGCAGTTGGCCTTAGAGAAAGCGCGGCGCGAGGCGGGATTCACAGAACAGGAACTCGCTCAGAAATTGCATTGGAAGGTCAGCAAAGTGAAACGCTATGAGCGAGACGTGGGGACGCACATCACGCTACGGAGTTATGTGCGGTGGTTGGCGGCGTGTGGGGTGGTTCCCCCGCAAGGCGATCCGGCATCCATTCAGCAGATTCATGACACGTGTTGTCAAGAATCTCCCCCGCCGCCTGTACTAGCTGAAACGCGGGGGGACTCTTGATATTACCAAACCCGGGCGTAAAACTCCCGCCTTTAGGCGTGGGGATATCAGGCGATAATTAGTTTGTGGGATGAGCTTTGAGGAGTAATGCAATGGCTTCATCCAACAGTTTTGATTTGGGTATCCGGGACGTTTGGTGAAGCACTTGAAAAGCGTCCCATAAGGGATTCGCTAAAGTACTGGAAAAGGCCGTGCGATTTTTTAAATTGTCTCGATTGGACATGGGATTCACCTCGCACTTATCTTACTATATCTTGAAAGGTCTTGCAAGTACAAGAACATTATGGTATAATCATGAAGAAAGGAGTAGCGGTTTAATGAAAACATTCAAATACCGGTTGTACCCCAACAAGACCCAACAGCAGACGATTGACGAGACACTGGAACATTGTCGTTTGTTATACAATCGCTTGCTTGCTGAGCGTAAGGAAGCTTATGAGAAGTCCGGAAAAACGCTATCCTATGTGGTGCAAGCCAACACTCTCCCGGAACGAAAACAGGCGATTCCTGCGTTAACGTCCATCCATTCCCAAGTCTTGCAGGATGTGGCGAAACGACTCGATAAAACCTTTCACGCATTCTTTCGCCGTATCAAAAACGGGGAGACCCCTGGTTATCCCCGGTTTAAATCGATCGGGCGTTATCACTCGTTTACCTATCCCCAAAATGGGTATCGGATTACAGGAAATCGGGTGTTTTTATCGAAAATTGGAGAGGTGAAGATTAAGCTCCATCGGCCTATTGAGGGGATTATTAAAACCTGTACGGTTCTTGTCAAGAATGGGAAGTATTATGCGACCTTTGCTTGCGAAGTCGACTCCATCCCCCTTCCTTCTTCGGGTGCCGCTATAGGAGGTGATTTGGGGATTAAGCACCTCCTCGTGACATCGGATGGCGTGTGCTTTGACCATCCCCAGTCTCTACGGAAGGCCGAACGTAAATTGAAACGGTTGCAGCGGGACGTATCCCGGAAGAAAAAAGGCAGTCGGCGGCGCAAGAAAGCGGTACGACACCTGGCTAAAGTGCACGAGCATGTAGCGAATCAGCGGCGTGATACCGCCCATAAGATTGCCCGACAATTGGTCAATGCCTATGATCTCATTGCGTTCGAGAATTTGAACACGCAAGGACTCTTGAAAAACCATCACGTTGCTAAAAGTATTGCGGATGCGGGGTGGCATCAACTCGTTCACGTCACAATTGACAAGGCTGCAAGGGCCGGTCGTTGTGTCGTCCTGGTTGATCCCCGCTATACCAGCCAAGATTGTTCGACACCTGGATGTTCCTACCGCAAAACCGATTTAACGCTGAGGGATCGCATATGGGATTGCCCCGAGTGTGGGGTGACTCATGACCGGGATCGCAATGCGGCGCAGAACATCTTGCAACGGGCTTTAGCGGGGTAACGCCAGTGTTTGGTTTGGGGCTCGGACGGAGCCTTCGGGGAGCAGATGGAGAACACGCCACCGCCATGAACCGAGAAGCCCCCGGCTTTAGCCGTGGGGAGTCGTCACTGGTACCAACAATATCAAAATCATTATGCGCGTCTTTCGGCGTCGGATCGGTGGGTTGAAATGGTCAAACGGCATCCGTTTGACGTATGGCGCGAAACCGCAGGGGGGAAGAAGAAATCCCCCGCCGAACTGTATCCAGCTTATGAGAAGTCAATTGAACGTCGGATTCGGAATAAGGCTGCGCAAGTGACTAAAAGTTATTTTCTGGAAGAGTTGTATCGGGCATGGCAAGCGTGGGAGGGGTAATCCCCCCGCCTTGACTTCGACATCGAGGGACTTAATGTACATTGTGTTAACTCAATTTGGCACGTATACCCTTCGGTGTCGAAGTCGGGGTGGGGCTTAAATGAATAAGTGTTAACTCAATTCCCTATGTATATCCCCACTTCCGATTTTTGGCGGGGGAAAATCTCCCCGTACAGACTCTCTCTAGAAGAAAGGGCGTTAATAGACTATGATTAACGAAACATTAGACTGGTCTGTGAAACCTGCGGAATCCGCAGTCGTCTCCATTCCGCTCTCCCAATGCGACACCAAGTTTTTGCGGGAGGCATTTGCGGGTCGGAATATTGAGCGATCCCACATAGAAAGTACACGCTTTTTGGATGCCATCAAGGAATTAAGCCACGAACCCAATTTGAGCATGGACCCGATTCGTGTGGTCAAACGGGCGGGGGGAACTTATACCGTGGTGGATGGTCTGTGGCGTACTATGGTGTATCAACAATATTGTGATAATACCCATCGGCCTTTTTTGCAGTTTGAGATCCCCGCCGTGTTATTGAGCGTTGCAGAAGAGGATTTGACTGCGGAATATGTCTTAGCTTTATCGGTGTATTATAATACTATTACCAATAAGACATGGTACTCTCAAGCGGATCTCAAGAAACTGGCGAAAGCGATTCTGCCTAACCATTGGCAGTGGTTGTCGTTGTTTGGTCCCACGGTGCAATCGCATTTAAGGGACTGGGAGATTTGGAAAGGCACCCCGATGACAGAACGGGTGAAACAAACGATGCCGAGTACATTGGCCTCAGCGGAGCGGTTAAACCAAACGGTGGCTCAGACGGTAAAGGAGTTGGGTTTAGAAGATTATGATATGCACAAGAAGTGGGTTCCCCCCGCCGAAACTACGCAAGAGGTAGCATCATCTTCAAAATCTTTAGGAACCTCACAGGACACCCCTAATATTCCCATAGCAAAGGATATGGCGGGGGAACACTCTCCCTCTTTGGATCCCGCCATGGTTGGGTGGGGAGAAACACCCAAGAAGTCTTCCAAGGCTTCGGGGAAAGTGACCGTGTTGCCCGTTGAGGCGGCGGGGAAGAAGGAAAAACCTTCGGGATTCCTATCCCACTTGCGAGGCCGGGCCTACATGCAATACGTCAAGAAACTGACGGAAGGCTTTGAGAAGGGCATTGTCATTGGGGCGCTCCCCACGGATTCCGAACTGGAAGCGATTGAAAATATGTGCTATTTGGGACTGCAACGAGTACGCGAAGCACGAAAAGCTAAACAAGTTGTCCATTAAGCGTTCCGGCGTCTGCCGGGACACCGAGCGGGGAGCACTTAATCATAAACGTGTTAACTCAAATGAGCTCGTATACGCTCCCCACTCGTTGCCCTGGCAGACACTTAAGGAAGTGCGTGTTCACTCAAAATTATACGTATACGTTTGCTAGGGAGAATCCCCCCGATTTTCGCGGGGGGATTCTTATTTTGGATAAAAGCGAACTCAATCCCTTTTGGAAACAGTTGATATCCCAAAACTCCCACCACCATCACGGTCGTGGGAGTTTGAGAATGTGGGGATAGAAGACGACGACGCGCATTCCGTGGGGGGATTGGCGGGGGGAGCAATGCAGGTAGCGGGTAAGGCGCGGGGGGTCTTGCACATTGAGATACCCCATGAGTCGCCAATGCCGGAGTTGTTGTTGCCAGGCGGCGTCGGTCCATTCGGGAGGATGGTAGGCGGGACGGATTCCCCCCCGCGGATAGTGCCCCCATGCGGTGGCGACGGGGGCATACGGCCAGAACTGCGCTTGGTTTTGGGTCATCCATGTTTGTACGAGGAGGAGTTTGGGATCGGGCGCGGGGGGTGATCCCCAACACGTCTCACAAATCCAGACCCCATTCCACCAATGCCACCGTGTCGTGAGGGTTTGACAGTGAGGGCATGTTCCCGTGGCGGGGGTGAAGAGCACTCCTTCGGGGGTTTGCGTCCAGAAGAGATCCCCCGCCGGGAGGGTATCTTGCAAGGCGCGGGGGAACCATTGCCGCCAACTGGCGCTTAAGTGACCGGAAGCGAGGATTTGATCGGCCATCGTTTGTTCACCTCCAACGTCTCAAAGATGAGCGAGATGGGGGGATGCCAATCCAGTTTGTCGGCTTTCGCTTGATTGCAGGCTCGACAGGCCACGGCAAGATTGGTGAGTTGGGAGGATCCCCCCCGCGATTTCGGAATCCGATGATCCAAAGTGGGGCGGTGTCGTTTGGCCCATGCATCATAAGGCATGGAGGCCGGACAGGTGGTAAACAAATTCTTGCCACAATAGGCACAGGTAGTTTGTTGCCGCCGTTGTAAGAGATAGGGAATGAGGGGATTGATGGGATGCCCCCTGCGCCGGGGACTTAGACGGCGGGGGGAATCCCCCACCACTAACACCGGAATCTCTTCCCATCCTAACTCCCATGCTGCTTCATACCATTCCCAATTCTTCACAATGCGATATGTGAGGGGAAAGACACGAATAGGGGGACAACTGGTCGGATCGTTGGTGAGTATTTGTTTCCTTTCTTCAATCCGGGCGCAGGTGTCGGGATCGCTGATTTGACTGTGATATTTGGTGGGCACTCGCAAATTAGTCAAGGCGGTATAGGTGACCGTTGACATGCTATACACCTCTCTTTCATTGATTGGAATGGGGATTCAATTTATTGTACCACAAACGGCGGGGGGATTCTCCCTTTCTCTATATTCTTTAATGAATAAAGGGGAGAGTTTAATGCCAGAAACCAATCCGGAAATTGTCAAACAAATGATTACGGACCTCCATGAGCAATACCTGACCACATCAGATTTTGCCATGAAATTTGAGTTGTCCAATCTCTTGCAGAAATGGCTCGCGCTGGCCCAACGGTATGAGAAAGGTTCGGTGTTTACCCAACAGGATTTGATGGGCCTCATTCGGGCTATTCAGTCGTTGCCACAAGAGGTGCAGGATCAGGTGTTTGATGCTATTGCAGCGGAGTTGGGGGATAAGTTCTCCCCCGCGATGATTGGCCGTGAGTAAACCGACCACAACTAATCCGGTTCTGGATACGATTTTCCAAAAACTGCAGGAAACCAAAAAAGCGCCCGATGCTCATACCTTACGGCAGTATATGGAACGCTACCTCATGATTATTCCGAAAGGGCAAGGGGGTAGTCGGCGTCCGATTCATTTTCGATTGAATGCGATTCAGGATCAGTTGAATTCGTTGAATCAGGACCGAATCTATATTGTTAAAGCGCGTCAGGTAGGGAGCAGTACCTATCAAACGGCGCGGTTGTTTGCCAAAGCGTCCTTGATTCCCGGGACTAACGCTTTGATTCTCGCCCATACCGATGGGGGAGCCCGGACGCTGTTCCGCATGATTCAAACCTACTACAATCAGTTGCCCACCTATGAAAAACGGCGATTGAACGGGGCGCATGGGGAACCGTATGTATCTAACATGCGAGAGATTGTATTCGCCGCCAATGGGAGTCGGATTGCCTGTCAAACGGCGGGGAGTAAAGCCGGGGCTCGGGGATCCACACTGACCGATATTCTCTTGTCCGAGGTGGCCTTTTATGGTGAATGGGCCGGGGATGTGGTGGCGAGTTTAGAGGGAGCTTTGGTGTCGGGGGGGACGGTGGTGTTGGAAACCACTCCCGAACCCGCAGGCACGTGGGCCTATGAGATTTGGCGACAATGCTTAGAAGATCCGCAGAATGCTCCGTATTATCCTTTGTTTTTTCCGTGGTGGGAAACCGATGAGTATGTGGAAGATCCGGCGGGGGGAGACGAACCCTATTCTGCTGAGGAGTGGAATGGGATTCAACAACACGGATGGACCAAAGAACAAATTGCCTGGCGTCGGAAACGGCGTAGTCAATTTGCGGATCCCCGCCTGTTTGACCAAGAGTACCCGAATGATCCGTTATCCGCATGGATTAGTCGGGGCCGGACGGTGTTTCCGATGGAGCATGTGGTGGCGGCGTATGGGGGATCCCCCCCGGTGACTGTGGATAATCACAGTGGGTGGCGGCAATATGTCCCCCCGGAACCGGAACAAACGTATGTGGTGGGGGTAGACCCCGCCGAAGGGGTACGCGGGGGGGACTTCTCCGCTGTCCAAATCTTCTCCGAAACCGGAGAGCAAGTTGCGGAACGCCTAGACTATCTCCCCTTGCATCAATTGGCCGAATGGCTCATGAATTTGCCTTATCCCGGATTGGTGATTATTGAGCGGAACAACCACGGCCATGCGTTGATTGAATTGCTCTCGGGCCGGGGGTTGCATTTGGCGGTAGATAGAGATCAACGTTTTGGCCTCTTAGCCAACCGCCAGAGCAAAGCCCGATGGATTAGTCGGGCGATGCATGGATTCCACCAACGGGGGTTTACTCTGCATAGTTACCGGTTGTATCAACAACTGGTGCAATATATTTATAATGAGCAGGGCAGCGCGGGAGGCCCCGAAAAAGGCGGGGAGAAAGTGCTGGCGCATGATGATGCGGTGTCGGCATTTTTACTCGTAGCTCAAGCGTTGGTCGATGAGCGGGCGGGGGGAAAAGAATCCCCATTTACCGTGCATGTAACCTCGCCCCGCAAACGATCCCATCCCATCACTCCCGAAGAATCCCCGTTGTTTCCCACCGACTATCACCCCAATCCCGAAGGGATTTATCTTCCCCCCGGCAGTTCCTTTCGATTGCCTCCCCCCGCGTGCCCTGTGTGTTTTCAGCCCTTGATTCAAGGACGGGCCACGGTGCACCATTCCTTTCAACAACTCCTGACCCAAAACCTCTGCCCGCAATGCGGACAATCGATGAATGATTGATCAGAAGGGGGTGACCCCCAATACCAACAAAAACAACAACATCCCGGAAACGCAATAAACCGACCAGTTGGGCTGAACGTCTGTTGTTATCCCAACAAAAAATGCGCCGCGTGGAATATCTGGAAGATCCCGAACTGACCCAAAAACGGGGACGGGATCGGGATCCCTTTGCGTCGGGTCTTGCCGATAACAGTTTTAATGGGCAACTGCTCGCCCCGTATATTCTGTTGCCTGAAACGAAGATTTACATGGCCCGGCGATCCCCGACCGTGAATACGCTCCTGATGATGCGGATGAATACCATTGCGGATTTTGCCCATCCCCCGCAATTTGACGGGGATACCGGTTTTGCCGTGGTGCCTTTAGATAATAAGAATCATCGGATGACCACGACAGAAGAACGGGAAGCGGATCGCTTACGCGACTTCTTGCTGTATACCGGACGGAAAGAGAGTCGATGGGCTCGGGATTCTTTTCGCACGGCCTTATTGAGTTTATTTTATAACACGTTTGTCTTTGACGCGATGCCGGTGGAACTCGTGGTGGATGATACCGGGCGGTTAGCCGAATGGTATGTCCATGACGGGGGAAGCATTCGCCGGACAGACCCCCGTGTCTATGTGCCTCAAACCGCACTGGGGAAGAAAGTGGCTCCGATTTCGTTTGTTCAAACGATTCTCGATATGATTATTGCCGAGTGGAACCAATGGGAGATGTTGTTTGGCGTTCGAAATCCGAGTCCGGTCCTGAATCAGAATGGGTATGGGATGCCGGAACTCGAATCTTTGGTGGAAATGGTCACCATCGAAATCGAAGGCATTACGTATGCCCATCGGCAACTATCCCAAGGAAGTCTCCCCGCCGGATTACTGGCTATCACGACTCAACGACAGGAAGAGATTTTTCCGGAAATTGGAGGAGAAGCTTCAGGGCAGGGGACCGAAGACTTTGCCCGATCATGGCGCAACAACTTTAGCGGCCCGGAAAACGCGGGACGCATGGCGTATTTGAAGTTGGAACCGGGGGAAGATATTAAATTCTTTCCGACCCCCCCGCCGAAAGATATGCCCTTTATGCAACTGTTGGAAATGGCGCATAACACTATTTGTATGGTGTATGGGGCCAATCCTGCGGAAATCCCCACGATTTATGGCACGATGCAAACCGGATTTTCGGTGCAAGGCCCCAAAGGGACAGAACGGCGGGAAAGTCATTCTGAAGGAGTGCGCCGCTTCTTGCGGGCCATTTCAGCGTGTGTGTTGAATCCCTTGATTGCCCGGTTGAATCCCGATTTTGAAGTGCAGTGGATGGGGATTGATCAAGTGGAAGAACATGATCGCTTGAACTACGAAGTGGAACTCACGAAGAATGGTTATTCCACTTTGAATGAAATGCGTGTCGTGCGTAATCAACCCATTTATACCGAATGGTGGGGAGATGTACCCTTGGTCGATTCGATTATGAAAGTCGAGGCGGCCAAGCGGGGGATTAAACTCGGCGGGGAAGGCAAAGGGCCCGCGGGGGAATCCCCCCATCCTGAGTCAGTGGTCGGACACGATAAGGACGGAGAAAACCAATGGAGTTAGGGAATCCGTGGCCGGTGGCGCAACGATTAGAGGGCATTATCCTCCCGATTAATGCGGAGGGCCTTCCCGCTTCCGTGGATTGTCTGCCCATTCCGTTGAAGGGGCCATGGGAATTATGGCGGGGGACTCCTCCCGGCACCTGGCATCATGCTCCCCGCACCGTCTGGCTTCCCGCTATCTTCGGTTATCGTTTTCCTGCTGACGGGAATCCCTTGCCGGTATTGGATTCCCTCCCCTTGAAGAATTGGAGTCGTTGGGTCATTGTCACGCCGATTGAGGGGGAATGGGTGGCCCCCCCGCCGTGGTGGAATGCGTGGCTCCAGTGGGGCACTACGCTGACCACAGATCATCAGGTGCGGTTGCATTGGGTGAGTCAACAACCCCGTATGATGGCGGCGCGGGGGGACAGTCTGACATGGAGAAGAGGTTGGTAAATGCAACATCCCACAGGGGATTTGATTCGCTGGTTGGAGGCGAAAACTCCCGAAGATCCCCATGATCCCCACAATGGCCCCGCAGATGCGGCGCGGTTAGAGGGGCACGGGCACCCTCCGAGTTTGGGTCCAGCTTTGAGCGCGGACACCCTGAATGAGAAAGGAACAGAATCAATGTCAGTAACCGAAACGATTCGGACCGTGTTAGCGGCCACGTCTCCCACCACCTTGAATATGGATGGATTATTTATCCATATGTTGGCGGTGCAGTATGCTGATCCGAAAGATCAGGCTTTTCCGATTGATAAAGCTCACATTCATGCGGCTATTGATTATTTTGGCAAGTATGCCCATCGGTATCCTGAAGTGTTGCAAAAAGAGATGGCGCGACGCATTTTGCGGGCGGCCTTACGTTACCACGTGGAAGTCGGGGAGAATTCACGAGTCCGACAGATTGCGGAAGGCCGCGGGGGGGAACCTCACGGATCCCAACACCCTGGAGCATCTAAAGTGGCGGATAATCAGCATAAAGAAAGCGGCGTCGAAAGTTCTAATGGCCCGTCTGGTCCCCATCCTTTTCCGAAGGAAACCCCTGCGGAACACCGTGCAGACCAGCAGGACGTGGGAAATCTCGATCTCTTCCACATGATCCGCGAACTGGAAGACCGGCAAATTCAGAAACCCGATATGCAAGAATCGGCTACCTTATTGTCCCTGGTCAATGAACTCTCTACGGTCTTGCAGGGAGTTTCCCCCCGTCCCAAATAAACTTCCCTATATTGTTTCATGAGAGGGTTTTCTCTCATGAATAAAGGAGAAACTCCATGGCCTTTCCGATTATCTTGGAGGCCGACATTGCGACGAATCCTTGGGCACTCCAATGGGGACTCAGTGCGTACCGGATTACCGGGACAGTCACGTCCCAAACTGAAGATGCGGAGGGGAATCAATTTACCCCCGACCGCATGAATTGGAGTCGCTTCTTGCGTGAAGGCTACCTCGATATTGATCATGCATATTTCAATAATCAAATCGAAGCGGCCATTATCGGAGTACCGGAAAGTCTCGCGGTCTTCGCCGATCATGTCGAAGTCACGTTCCGGTTAATCAATCGCCCCGACGCCGAAGCGATTTACCAGTACATTCAAGACTATCCCAACCTCTTAGGATTCTCGATTGCCGGACCCCTTCAAAAATCTTTGTTTGATACCAACGGGGCATGGCCTGCGATTGTGAGTATTGCACTCACCCACGCACCGATTAATGCGGATACCAACGCGATTGCCCTGAGTGCTTCCCAGTTTTTTCAATTGTATTCGACGGCCCACCACTTGTTGAGTCTCCCCGCCGCGTTGCCGTCCTTACCCGAATGGCGTCGGTTTTTTCTGGCCGAAGGCTGGTCGTTGTGGGAAGCTCAAGCCTTAAGTCAATGGGCCATGACCCATGAATTTGTGCATAAATTGGATAGTGCCCCCATCCGTGCCTCCCAGTTATTGGAGAACCTTCTAGTCCCCCCCGATGCCTTGGAACCCTTACTGGAATCAATCCGGCAAGAACTCCACACCTATTGGCAACATCATCCGGGGGATGTGCATTTTACACGAGATGGCCGATTCAATTCGGTGAAAGATGCCGTCCAACACTTGCGCTACTGTCAACACCTCACTAAAGAACAAATTGCTCATATTGTGGGTGCGATTCGGATGCGCCCGGAATTTATCGTGCACCCGCCGGGGAATCCTCCCCACGCCGCACGAAAGGAGTCATAAATTAAGTGGCAGCAGAAAAAATGGAAGACTTACTGCGCCGTATTTCGGAATTAGTCAGGGGTGAAGACTCCGGGGGAATGTACCGGGGTTGGGCTCCCGACCAAGAACGATTGCGCCGCGAAATTACGAAAGCGGGGTTGTACCCCGAACCTTATACCCGCACTGCCGGGGTATCAGATGAACAGAATGCCTATCTTTTACGCCGAATCCTTGAACTGTTTGATGATGTCGAGGGACGGCGGGGGAATGGATTCAAAGACATCCAGGCCCAACAAAACTCCGGGAATGACCCTGCGGATGTCGCCAAAGATATCCCCGGAAAGTATCGGACGCCCTACCAAGCTCAGATTTCTGGGAAAGGTTTTGAAAGCCTTGCCCATGATATCCAAGAATTGGTGATTCGTGAAGCCCGTTCCCTTGCCGCCGAAATGCGGAAAGAGGATAAAGTGCGGGAAGAAAAAGAGCGCGAAGAGAAAGAACGCGCTGAGAAAGAACGCGCTGAGAAAGAACGCAAGGAGAAAGAAGAAGCTGAGCGGAAAGAGCGCGAAGAGAAAGACCGCAAGGATAAAGAAGAAGCTGAGCGGAAAGAGCGCGAAGAGAAAGATGCAAAAATCGCGGAACTCAGTGCCAAACTGGATAGTTTGACCCAGCAATTGCAGACCGCGCAATCTCAAGCTTTGTCGAATCCCTTGGGATCCCGCACATCCATGGGGCAGCCTGTTTCGGCTCAGAATGTGCCCGGTATTCTCAGTCCCATGAACTTTAACCCCGCAGATGCCCAAGCTTCTCGAGCGTTGAGTGCTTTTATGGACAAAGGAAAAACCATTCTGGCTCAGTATGACGGTGAAAATGGAGATCGGTCAAAACTTGCTCGGATTCGGGAAGAGTTGGTCGCCGCCCAGTTAGCCTATAAGAATGGGGTGTCTCCAAACTTGACTGACCCGCAATTGCAGGTGGCCGCCAAAGAACTGGGATTACCCTATGGTGTGGGGATCCAACAGTTTAATGCCGCCCCCCAAATCACGGGAAACGGAGGGGTAGCGTAAATCCATGATTAATCCTATTTATAATCAAACCACGACTTCGCAATCCCTCTTTATGCAAGAATCGGTCATGGAATTGCAGAATGCCTTAGCCAACCAGTACCTCGGTGCCATGGGACAATTCCCCGGCCCTGGTCAGGTCGGTGTCCAGTCCTTGGAGTCGGAATTTTATATTCTGACCTATGGGGATTCGGAATTCAAAGGATTGGCTGATATTGATGTGGTCCCTGTGTCTAACTTGGTTCACTTCTATCAGCTGTTAACGAACTATGGTTCGGATGTCCCCGCCGCCGTTGGACCGGCAGCACTGCCTCCGATTAACCAATCGTTCTACCAGCGTGGATTTGCGGAAGTCCGGTTCTTCTCCGACCTCCGTCAGATTCCGTTGCCCATGCTGGAAATCGAGTCCAGTGTGGGAAACTTGACTGCCCGGTACACAGGAGACTCCCTCTATGCTTTAGCCGGTAAAGTCGAACATGAACTGTGGCAGGGGGATTCGTCCGTCAACCAATGGACGATAGATGGATTACGAGTCCAAATGAACAACAGTTCCTATGCCAGTTCGAATGTGATTGACACGCGGGGGGCTCAACTCTCTCCCAGTTACTTAGAACAGGGCGTGGAAGTGATTCGGATGAACTGGGGTCCCACAGAAGACTTAGCATTACACGCTTCTCCAGCGGCCATGCAGCCCTTAGCCACGAACTTCATCCAGAACCAGCGGGTGATTGGATCGTTGTGGAATGGGGGAACGGGTAACCGGTTCAGTCGATGGGATGCTCAGTTTGGTTCGGTGTTGATGCGGGACAACCGTTTCACGGAAAAAGATCCGTTTTCCCCGATGCCGAAACAGTCCGGCCAGAACTTGGGGATTGGGCAGAATGCTCCCCCCAATCCGACCGTAGCCCCAACCCTGACGAACACGGCCTCCGATCCCAATTCGCTCTTTGTGAACGGCACCAACATTGCGGCTCCTGGATACTACGCCTACTGCTACGAATACATCAACAGTTCTGGGAAATCTTTGGTGTCTCCGATTTCTGCATTGGTTGATGTGGCCGCGGGGGGATCCGTCACCCTCTCCATTCCTATTAATGTTTCCCCCGCCGTGACTGGTATTCGAATCTTCCGAAACCAAAACCCCTACAGTTCGGGATCGGTCACACCTCAATACAAAGACATGCAGATCATGGGAGATTACGGGATTGGCTCTCAGGTCGGGACGTTCACCTTCACGGATGAAAATGCGGATATCCCCGGCACGTATGACGCCTTTATTTTGAACCGCAACAAAGGGGCCATTCACTTGGGACGCTTGGGTGATGTTAAGAAATACGATTTGGCCCCGGTGTCCATGGCTCAGTGGTTCTTCACCGCATTCTTCGGTGTGCTGGTGGTCCCGGCTCCACAGTTCCATGTGCGCTTGAAGAACTTAGTGGGCGGTGTCTTGCCCTCGCAAGCTGTTCCTGCCGCTTACAGTTAACATGGCGCAATAACTTGATCGGATTACACCAAGGCGGGGCCTCGCCCCGCTCTTTGTTCAGAAAGGAGATAGGGCATGTACCAACAAGGCACTATTTCCTTATATAACAGTACTGCGGGTGTGTTGTATGTCGGGGGCATTTCCATTGGCCCCGGACTGACGGTGAATGCCCCGTTAAATGCCGTCCAAACCTCTCCGGATTTCTTGCAAAACCTGTTAACGGGCGCATTGGTTCTCACCAATACGGTGCCCGGTTACGAATGGGGCGAAAGCGTCACGTTACAATCCCCGGTCATGACGCCGTGGGTGAGTGATGTGTCCATTAGTAGTTCTTATACCATTCCTAATCAGCCATTTCTCGGACTCTTTACAGGAGGTCGGGTGTGGGTAAATCCCCACGGCGGGGCTGTTACCCTCCAACTGAATACCTCTCCGGATAATGGCGCGACATGGTATCCGTTAACGGATTGGCAAACCGGGGGAACATGGGCGGTGTCGGGAACCCCTCAACAAGTACCGTTGCCGGGGGGAATTCCCCAACTTCAAGGCATTTTGACTCCCGCCAGCGGCACCACTCCTACAGTGAGTGTCACCCTCAGTGCTTATTAAATGCGCCGTTAAACCCTGCTGTTTAGGGCGGGGATAGAAGGCGCTTGCTGTTAGACGAAAATGGTTTGCGGCTTGGACGGAGCCGCCAGGGATGCATGGGAGAAGAAGCCCGGCAAATGAACTGAGAAGCCCCCGGTTTGAGCCGGGAGGCGTCGTCACTAATGAAAGGACGATGGATTCATGGCGAACACGGGTATTGTGTCGAACACGACAGAGCCCCTCTATTCTCAAAACACGATTGCGCATCACGCGCCCGGAACAGCCATTCCGTTTAATTTGACGCCCGGTACCGTGATTAACAATCCCAACATGTTTGGGGCCGCCTCCGTGCGGCACGCAGAATTGAATTGCCAAATTACGGCCACGGGGACGCAACAAAGTTTTGCGCATAATCTCACGGATGTTAATGGCAATCCGATTGCGCCAACGGACTACACGATCTTATCGCAAGAGGGAGAAGTGTGGCGCACACAGAAAGCGGATACAACCAATGTGTATTTGACTTCCCCCGCGTTGGCTCCCAACACGGTCGTCCTCTTGCTCAAATACTAAGAGAGCGGCGGGGGGAATAACGCATGAATTTATACCAAGCCGCCCACAACCCCGATAACCGTTTCCGATCCCTCCCCAATACGGACCCCCAAACCCGGGATCTGGCCTCCTATAATGCGTATCCGGCTTTGTTCGGGTCTACTACCGAAGGCTTTCGCCAAGTCGAAGCGTGGGGCGCTCAATTCCGGAATGCGTGGGCTGTGGCTCCCGTGTCTGGATCCCTTGTGGTGTCCGGGACGAGTCCGATTACGCTGACATGGGATTATACGGCGAATGTCCTTCCCCGTCAGGGGTATGTCATCGCGTGGAACGGATCCGATGTTGCGGTGGAAGCGTCCCCCGCGTGGAGTGTGGAGGTCGGGGGCACTTCCTATACCATTCCCCTCACCGATTTTGGCACATTGACCATTGATGCGGGGAAGGGGGCACGGGCGTTGATCCCCGCGCCTGTTGGCGGGGATGGTCAAACCATTGGGAATTGTGTGTGGACGGTGACGCCGAGTGGGACACCCAGTATCACGGCAGACATCTGGCTCGGGTTGCTGTTTTGGTAAGATGGCCCCGCCCGAATTGCGGGCGGGGATTTTTTTATTGAAGAAGGGACAGGGATGGGATTCTCACCGGAAGAGTGGGCAAAAGAACGCTTAGGCCCTCAAGGGATGCAACCGCGCTATAACCCATTGCCTCCGATTAACGGGGATCAGCGGCAGTGGGCGATTAATGAAGTGAAATCGCGCTATGGCCCGGAAGACCTCAAGGCCGTGGTCGGCGGGGGGATGACCCAAGGCGCGATTCCCCAAGTAGGCTATGTGAATGCACAAAACGATCCCTTAGCGAATCAGAGCTATCCCATGCCTCCGCGGGGGGATGGCGAACCCGTCTCTATGACGGGCGCTACCGCAGAATATGTGAATCAGCAAACGGGGCATCCCTCTCCGGTCGGATCCGGTTTTGTGACCGAGAGTACCGATCCTCTTACCGCCACGCCTACCCAGTCCATTCAACAACAAATTATCCAAGGATCCTTCTTCCAGTTCCCTGAGGAACCGGATGCCTCGGGGGAATTGTGGGGGACGATTGGAGAAGGCCCTAACGGGTATAACTGGAATATTAACGGATCCCCCCTCGTTAACCCGTATGTCCCCGGATGGTTTGCGGATCAGCCTCCGGTGTTGAATTTCCCCCCCGCGTTTACCGAAAGTCAGTTTCGGGCACGGCATTTATTCGGGTTTGAGTCATTGATTAGTCGTTGGCCTGATTGGTTGGGCACCTATCAGCATTTCTACGGTCAGGCTTTGGATGCTGTAGAGGCCGATTTTGGAGGTTTTATCTATCCGCGTATGATTTTGTGCCAACCCGCAGGAGAACTTGTACTAACCCCAGAAGGATATCGCCCTGTGGAAACAATTGAGGCGGGGGATTTAGTCAAAACCCATCAAGATACGTGGGCACCGGTAACGGCGGCATTTACACACGATCATAAAGGATCCCTCTTTCGAATTACGGTTAGTGGACTTCCAAATCCTATTCGAATGACTGCCGATCATCGAGTGTGGGCCATACGTACGGTAGAGTGTGCTAAAACCCCCGGGGTCTGTGATGCCCGGTGTCGAGAAATTATTACGACACGATCGGGCCGCACTAAAGGTCGAGGATGTAAGGCTAAATTTTTTAAGCAGTATCAATCTCAGTGGATTGAAGCCCAACACCTTAAAGCGGGGGATATTCTTTCGCACCCCATTGATATGACCATCCTCAGTGAAAATGAAATTCGGACGCAATTCTTGGCATCCGCAGGAGAGAATACTGTGGCGGTGTCGCGCATAGGAACTCGGGATGGAACGACAGGAAGAATTACAGGAACGCATCATTATAACCGATCATTAACTACGGACGAAGTTTCTTTTGTCTCTCATCCAGATTTCGGACGTTTTGTTGGGTATTGGGTAGGAGATGGAACTCTCACTAAACACGGAGTCTCATTTGCTTTTGGAGAGCAGGAAACTGCATATACCAAAGATATTCAACGAATCGCGGGGGAACTCTGGAATCGTAAAGGAACGAATGCCCCCCAACCAAAAAGTCACTTAGTCTACACCAATGTTTCGATTGGGGCATTCCGATCTTTTTTTGCCAATCTCCACCAAGATCCACGTCCGGGACAAAAAGTGGTTCCTTTTTGGATGGAGCAGATGCCCTTAGAGTGGCAACGCGAATTCATTTTGGGGTATTGGCGAGCGGATGGGGATGAGAGACACGATCTCAAAGGCCGTGTGACGAGTTACCGTATTGTTTCGGTATCCTTATCTCTGCTGGAATCTGTGCAACGGATGGGGTGGCGATTGGGACTCATCTCAACCCTTCGCCCCTTACGACCCGAACGAACAGGAATGATAAAAGGGAAACCCGTTCATCAACAAACTCTCTGGGAATTGAATTTCTATCCTAATACTTTTTCTCAAGAGATTTTTGGGGTAACCCTTCCTCCAACCAGACGGCATCGTACCAAACAGTGGATCGAGAACGGCGTACGGTATGCTTATGTTAAATCCGTGGAGCAAGAACCTCTGGCAAGTACTCCCGTTTACAGTTTTCGGGTGGAACACCCCGATCATTCTTATATCGGATATGGTGTAGCCAGTCACAATTGTGACGGATTAGAGCGCGGGTTTACCCCAGGCGTCGATTTCGACTTGGAAGAGCGGGAATATGACTTCAATGCATCCAATTTCTACCATTGGGGTTGGATGAATTTGCGGTATGGCCCGTTGATGGCGATTCTTAATATGAATATGGTGTATCCCACCGGGCAGATGATTTTGCAGTTCCCCCCCGCGTGGATTAAACCGCAGATGCTGAGTAGTCAAATTCGACTCGTACCCCCACAAGGGGCCATCTCCGAAGTCGTGTTAGGGCCGGGGGGATATATGGTCATGTTGGTGGGGGGCACATTAACGGATATGCCCGCTTTAATCTTTGTGGATTATATTGCCGGGATGTGGCCTATCCCCGCGCAACTTATCCGGGCGATTGAGTTGCGTCTCGCTTTAATGGTTTTTCCGGTACTCTCCGATGCCATTGCCAAAGGCCGTGCCGATGTGATGACCACGGTGGATAATGTCCACTACAAGCAACTGTTCACTACGCGGTCGGATGTCCAAGGATTGACAGGGCGTATGACCCGTTACATCCAAGAGTATGGACAGATTCTCCGCAATGCCCGGGCTCGCTATTTAGGATCGGCACAGGCCCATAAGCTAACGGCATTGTAAGAAATCCCCCCGCGTCATGCGGAGGGATTCTCCCTGGCAAACGTATACCCACAGTTTTGAGTTAACACATTTAACCTTAAGTGTCTGCCAGGGCAGCGAGCGGGGAGCGTATACTCCTCCTGTTGAGTTAACACACCTGCAATTAAGTACTCCCCACTCGGTGTCCTATCAGACTTCTTATAGGTTGAGTGTACTGGACATTCTACCGAATGTCAATCCCATTTCTCTCTATATTTTACAATGAAACGGCGGGGGATTCTCTCCCCCCGCGAACCATTTTATCTTGGTAAGGAAGTTGATAACCAATGTTGAAAATCACCGCCGCAATGAATGAGCGCGGCCAGCGGATGCCAGTCTGTAACTATGATAAGCGTCCCCATCATTTTATTGAATGGCTCGACCGTAACTGTTGGGTCTGTGAACGGTGCGGGGCCTTTTTAGAGCAGGTGGATTCCCCCCGCGCCACCACGCCCAAAATCCGCATTGAATCGGATGGGACTCCCGAAACCACGACCGTGTGGCTTGATGGGGTGAATCAAGACCTGAAAGCGGTCATGTTTCATGCCTCGGCATTAGAAGCCGAAGCGATTTGGAAATTGGAGTTGGTGTAAATGTTTTCCCCCCGCGATGTGCGTCAATCCGTTTGGGTACAACCCCACCAAGCCGGGTGTGATTCTACACTCACTTTATCCCCTCCCCAGTGTCCGGAGTGCCGGACTCCTCAAACGTGGCGGGAGACCCACTGGATCTGCTTAACCTGTTTTCCTAATCCGGAGGACTAATGGCGATTCGGGATTGGTTTTCGGGAGAGGATTTCGGGGCTTTAGTGGATATAGGCGGCCAATCCGTCTGGTGGGTTCCGGCCCGTCCGTGTAGTTGCTATGCGCACTATGAAGGCCAAGCGATTCGTGCCGCTACCCTCGATCCCGACTGTAAGCGGCATGACGATGCGGGCTATCAATATCTGCCCGCTCAGTGGATTACCGGATCCGTGATGCAGCGCATGGAACAAAGCATTGCATGGGATCAAACCGGAATGGAAGTGCAGGGACGTTCCACCTGGTTAGTGTTCCCCCGCCAGCAAGACGGCAGTCCGAATCCGGCTTATAGCCAAGTGAGTGACCACGATTTAGTGATTGCGGTTGAAGCACTCGCTACCCTGACCGATCCCGTTCCAGTCGGGCAGACCCGCTTGTCCCGTCCGATTATGGCGATTGAATCCATGGCGTTAGAAGGCAGCGCAGTCGATCCGGGTCTGTATACCGTGACGCGGGGGGAGATCCAATGGTCCCCCGCCCTCTTGGGATATCGCGGAAAAACGGTCTCCCTCACCTGGCGGTACGCCCCGATCTATACCCTCTTAACGGCGTTGCCGGAAATGCGGGTGTTTGCCGAACAGGAATGGCCGCGCCAAATCGTACTCCAAGAGCGGACGCTGATGGGATCCGATTTGTGGCAAGCCTTGGCGGGGAAGGTACCGGGATGGGAGTGGTAGGGTTTGAATGCAACGCTCGAAGGGGCCTTTTCGACCCAAGAGGCGTCTTTAGTCGGGAATGATGCCCTGCTTTATATGTTGACGACGGTTGCCGAAACCTTTGGTCATGCGGACATTGCCTTGCAAAATCATCTGGCCCCGGTGGAACAACACGGATCCGAAATGGTTCTCAATGCCCGATCCGACCAGATCACCGATACCGCTGAATTGCCCTATATGGCGAAGGCGGGGGTGCCCTTGGCTGAGATGTTGTTAAATGGGCAAGAAAAGAAGACCGTGTATATTCCTTCCCCGCCGAATCCCCAAAATAATCCGAACATGGGCAAGTACCTCACTGCGGCAGGATTATTGTGGAACGCAGGGCAACAACCGCCCCCCGAACTCTATCAAACCACTCCCGGCCTCAACCAAACCGTGTACCCGTGGAAGAATGCGGGAGCTTCCCCCTTTCGATTTATTTCGCGAGAGTCCGTGGCGGCGAATCCGGCGGCGTGGTGGACCAAACCCGTTTTTGATTATATGAGTTTTCCGGGAGGTCAGTGGGGATTATTTGCCCAAATTGAGCATTTGTTTGGGGAAAACTCGATCGGCGGGGGGGTGCTCACCTAATGCTGACCACGATTCTCTCTTCGATTCTCCCCGACATGTATCGCCAAGCGGGGTATTTGATTCAAGATCCCCCCGCGGAAGTGCAGTCAACCGATCCCGCCATGATTACCGTAATTCGGGGATTTGGGACCGAGATTGTGGATCGTCCGGTTATGGCGATTAATCGGAGCGGGGGGGTGCCCCAAAGTTTTTGGTGGTTGGGCAATATGGGCCAAACTAACAATGGGGAACCTGTACAACTTTCCTATTGGCATGATGAGGCCCAAGTGGTGTTTGAAGCCCCGCAATCGAGCGGGGGGGAAGTCTTCCTTGATCAACTCGTGCAAACCTACATGCAAACCCTCACCGAGAACTATAACGTGTTGGTGCAACCGCCCCCCGCGGGATATGGCTTGTACTTTCCGCATTGGACGGCGGGGGGAATCACCGAAACCACCCAACAACCCGGCGGCCATTTGATGGTGCGATCTGTGTGTACCTTCTCAGCCACGGTCCCCGTCGCCGGGACACCGGAAACCGAGGCTCGCGAACGGATTGACCGTTTCGAGTTGATTATTGCTCCCTTGTCCAATGCCCAAGTCTTAGGTTGAAATTCTGAATAGAAAGGATTACCCCAATGCCGGTTTCTTATGATAACCAATCCTTAGCCATTCCGGGCGCGTATACGTTTGTCAATCCCAATGGACTCACGCTCCCTGGCCAAGGCAATGAAGGTTTGGTCTTTTTGGTCGGGTCTTCGGTGGGAGGGACCCCCGGTCAAGTCCTCACGTTTAGTGATCCTGCGAGTGCGGCGCGGCATCTTCGCGGGGGGGATCTCCTCAACGCCTACAACTTCACTACACAAAAGGGTGGCGCTCAAAATGTCGCCGTATGGCGTACCGACCCAGCCACTCCGAGTTATTTGACCGTTTATGGTAGTAACGGTAAGGTCAGTTTTACTCTGCAAGCGAATGATTCGGGATCCTATACCAACCAATTCGCATTGTCTATAGCCGGTTCGTCGGGAAATCAAACCGTCACTTTCGTGGATGGCTATGCGAACCGGACCTTTACTCAATCCGGTCTTGGCCCTGCCTTCTCTGTCCAATACACCGGCAACGCCACCACCGCGATCGGATCCGTCACTAATGGTCTCTCCATGGGAGCAGTCACGCTGGCGAGTGCTTCGTCCGGACAACTGGCTACGGGCACGTATAGCGTGGTGGTTGATGCCAAGAATGCGGCGTCCCTCGCATTGAGTCAAGCCGCGCCTATTACGCTGAGTGGGACTCAAAACGCGATTAGTGCCGCATGGAGTGCAGTCACCGGAGCCTTTACCTATGATGTGTATTTGTCGGGCACCCAAGGCTACTCCTATGTGGCCAGTGTTCCGGCAACCACAAGCAATAATATGTCGTATACCATCACGCTCTCGGGCACTCCGGCCTCACTGCCTAGTACTGTCAGCGGTCCCGCGTTTGTCTCGTTGCTCTCGGGGCAAACCGATGGTTCGGTGAACCAAAACATTGCCATTTCGCAAGTGAATGCGTTAGTGGCGTTGTTGAATGTGCAACAGGGGTATGTCGCCAGTACGGTGTCCTCGGTGGCGGGGAGTATTCCCGGATACTTGCTGGATGTTTCGGGAAGTGAGAGCTTGGCCGGATCCAGTGGGACCACCTTCACGGCAGACCTCGGCGCGATTGTCACCTATCTTCAAACCTTGGGGTATGCTACTCCTACCGTGCCTGCCGGAAGTTTGGTTCCCCCCGCCGCGATGCCGCTGACGAATTTCCTCGGCGGGGAAGACGGCAGTCAAACCCCCACTCAATGGAGTGCCGTGGCAGATGCCCTCACCACCATGCATCCTTTTCCACGGTATATTGTCGCATTAACGTCGGTGAATGAGTTTATTGCCCCCCTCGCCAATGCCGTCACGACGGGCAGTCAAACGTTCCCCGCTATGCTGAGTGAGATGTTTATCGGAGGGAGCACCAATCCGAACTACACGGATGCCGTACAGCGCAGTGCGCAATTTGCCTCCCAACGGATTATGAATACCGGTCTTGATTTCTGGGATTATGACCACAACCTCAATTACACACATTTTCCCAGTTACATGCTGGCGGCGATTTATGCGGGATTGCGGGCGTCCATTGGGGCACCCAATGCCCTGACCAACCAAATCTTGAACATCAAAGCGTTGGGTTCGGTGCCTTCGGCTCCGCAGATTACGCAGTATCTAAATAACAACGTCGCTATTCCGATGGTGAATGCATTAGGACAGATTGTGATTGCGCGGGGGGTCACTACATCCGGCGATCACCTCAACCTCTACTACCGCGAAGAATCTATCGTGAATGCCGCCGATACCTTACGCTTGTACCTGATTCAAGAGACGGCGGCGGGGAGATCCCAAAACCAAGGCGGCCTTATTGGACAAGCCAACTATGGCACGGCCACGTTGGGCGCTCGGATGGGTTACCTGAACAGTCTCTTAAAAAATGCCGAAGATCGGGGATGGATTGCCAGTTTCCAGCGCATCACCAATATCACCTCCATTGGGGGTAATCCCGAGTATGAGTTGATTCCGATTAAAGTCGCCATTCCGATTCCCACGAATGGGATGGTCTTTGATTTGGAACTCACCATTCCCGTTGGACTTTAAGAAAGGGCGATAAAACCATGGCAATTACTTTAACCGCCCCCACGCAACCTGTTGGCCCCGCTATTAATATCAAAGGCTATGGGGCAGCGGTCGAACAAGGCACCCAGGTCTATCTGGTGATTAACGGCAAGGTGATCGGATATGTGTCCCGGATGTCGCGGAATGATTCCTATAACCCGCAACCATTTATGGCGTTGGGGTTGATCCTCCCCGCCGACATCCAGCCGATGGCCTTCCGGGGCTCCCTCACCGCTAACGGAGGCGTGCTCTATGCGGGCAGCTGGTTTACTGGAACCCCGAACTCTAATGGTCCGGTGGGGGTCTTAGGTTATCCTGCCGCGAACATTTTACTGACCGGGGCTTTGAGCGTCGTAGTGATGAACTTGGTCACTCAACAGCCGGATACCACGTTTTACGGGGTAGTGCCGTCAACGTTCGATGTGACGTGGGCGAACGGGCAGTATACGATTCAAAACCTCACCGCCTTGTATAAGTCGGTCGAGTAATCCGGAATTTGAACAAAAAAGGACGATGTTAACTAATGAGCTTTCCTATGACAGTCGAAAACTATGGCACCTTTCAAGTCAATAAGCGATCCGCCGATGTCGAACTCATGATTGCGATGGAGCGCGATCGCTTATTGATTGAATATCTGCGGCGCAATAATGCGTTAAATCCGTCGAGTCCCCCCCTCAAGATTGATGATCTCTCAGAGAGTACCACATCATTTTACTCCTACTTCGCTACTTTTTCCCAAACGGTGGTGACTCCCCCCGCCGATTTCGACACCCAAGCCTTTATGCAAGACTGGTCCCGGGCCAAATGGAATGATTTTTTGGGAGCCTATTTGAAAGCGTTGGTGGAACTGGAGGAATCCTTTCGCGAAAGCGTGGAGAACACTGCTGAGCCAACCGACATGGAGCAGCATCGCGCAACACGTGGGAAACGCATGGCATCCCCCGCAAGCGGAGAGTAACCCGTCCACCAGTTGGATTCCCGGATTCTTGCGGAGTTTGGGCGATTGGAAAACCCTCAGTGTACCGGAGTGGGTCGCCATTTTGGAATCGGTAGAAGCGATTAGTCGTCCGACTCAGCAAGGATCCGTATATGAAACGTCTTCCCCCCCGCCGGATTTATCTTTACTGCACCATCAAGGACGGGATACGATTCCCGGATGGCATGAAGCCTCCTCCGTTCCCACGTTAGGGGATCCGGGGATGCTAGGGGATACCCATTTGTTTGACCGATGAAGAATCCCCCCGCGTCATGCGGAGGGATTCTCTCTGGCAAACGTATACTGATCCCGTTGAGTTAACACGATTTCGTTTAAGTGTCTGCCAGGACAGCGAGCGGGGAGCGTATACCTACTCAATTGAGTTAACACGTCACCGCTTAAGTACTCTCCGCTCGGTGTCCTATCAGACGTCTTATAGGTTGAGTGTACTGGACATTCTACCGAATGTCAATCTTATTCCGATGAAAAATTAATGACGTAGAAGAAAGGGGGGGATGGGAATGGCGAATGATTCACAAAAACCCGGTGGGGGACTTCCTCCAATTGGGGGTATAGGTCCTTATAAAGTGCGGTTTGAAGCGGATACTACTGCCCTAACGGTGGGTGTAAATACCGCCCTCGACAATATCCGAGGGGAACTCGATGCGCTCAAAACCGGATTTGCCGAATTTGAAACCACATTAGCCCATAGCCTCACGTCCACCATTACCCGTCTTCGTACCGATCTCTCGGGGATTATTGCGGAATTGAATCGGGCCACCCAATCCCTTCGCACGGAAATGAGTGCCGCGTCTAATGTATCCTCCACCTCCATGGCGGGAGGGGGAAGTGGAGGGAGTGGAGGGAGTGGGGGAAACGGCGGGGGAGGATCCTTCTATATTCCTCCTATCTCCCCCGCGAATTTTACCTCCCCAACCTATTCGGCATCCAGTGGATCAGCGGTGGGGGGGTCTCCAACCTCATCGTTCTATATTCCTCCAGTCACAGGGGGGTCATCCGGCGGGGGGACAGGCCCCTCCTCCGTAGGCTATACCCCTTTAGAGGGATCCTATCCCCAACAGTTGCAGCAATTCCGGTTTGATCAGATTACCCCCGCCGAAGGGATTTTCGTGCACGAAATGGGCACCATGTCCCAAATCCAAAACCTGAATCGGCAAACCCGGCACGATTACGAAGGGGCAGTCGGATCGCTTCAACAACACCTCAATCAATTAGGAGTCCAGGGGAAAACATCGTATTTAGAGACATCGATCAATCAAGAAATTTCGACTTTACAGCGTGTATCCCAACAGTTTAAATCCGAATTTCAGCAAAAATATGGACCCGGCACAAAAACCGGGCAAACTTTAGCAGAAATGCTGCAAAACCCCGAAGCGATGAATGCTGCTTTTGGGCAATCGACTCGGCCTTCAGTGATTAAAGAAGAAATCCTGGCCCGGAGTCCGGATTTGGCGAATAATCCCGAATTGTTAATGCAAGAAATCGCCTCCATTCAGGAGTCCCGCTCCAGAAGCAGCGCCAAAACTAACCAAAACTTTATTCAAGCCCAGTACTTGTTGGAAAGTGCCGCTGCGAGTGACCAATTGGCCCAAGAAGCCATGCAGAAGTTGAAGAGTGCCCCTGCGGCCTCGTCGTCCTCCTCAACCCAGATGAAATCTTCGTTCGCCCGAGGCGTCGGAGAATTCATGGCGGGGGAACTCATCTCCAATATGGCTTCGGGACTGGGGGGGCCTTACGCGCAGTTTGGAAATGCTTCCTTTTACGCGAATGCATGGAAGCAAGCAGTGCCCTATGACTTGCAGGCGGGGGGACTGGGACTCAATGTTGGGGTTAATGCACAATCAGCTATTTTAGGACTACAACATAGTGGGCACCTACAACATCTTGCTTCCCCAGAAATTGCGCAAACTGCGGGATTGGAGTCCTCTTTCGCCGGGGTGCAGGGGGCGGCATTCCTCTTTAAAGATGCCGCGTCTACTTACAAATTCGCCATGTATTTGGGATTGAATCCGGGGACAGCGGCCCAGGTCGCGGGGCAAGCGGTCGGCGGGGGAAGCACCCAATCTCCGACTAACCTTTTCACCTCCATTAAGCAAATTGCCGACCAAACCGGGATGAGCAATAGCGCGATTGCCCAAGGGATGTCGGGAATGCAAAACGCTCTCACTGCTTCGTATCAAACCACGACCGCAGCTCCCGAATATACCTCACTGATGATGTCATTGTATAAAGGCGCGGGGATGACCCCCGCCGAACGGCAACAATCCCTCTCCAGTTTTGAGAGCATGTTTGGGCATGGATCAAACTTGAACCTGATGTCCTCTCAGCTTTTTGTGAATGCGTATGCCCAAACGCATGGAGGGCAAATTGGCAATCCAGCCACGCTGATTTCGGAGGCCAATGCCGGGCATATTACTCCCGCCGAGTTGAAAGTGCTTGTGCCGCAGCTACATCAAATCGCGATGTCGCAAGGTCAGGCGGCATTTCAAATGAACGCCCAAGGAATTCTGACAAAGAATGCTTTTGGGATGTCCGGGTTGGACCTCTATAAAGAATTTGCTAATCCGAACTTCAATCCCAATGCTATTCTCCAACAAGCGGAAAACGCCCAAAACCCAACCCATCCGGGCGGGGGGAAAAAACCTACAACTATCCATCCTCCTAACGGGAATTATTGGAATGTCCTCAGTGAAACAGCCAAAGTGGATAATGCTGCAATATCTATTGGGAATGCTACCCTGAGTTTTAGTCACACCATTGGTCCGGTCGCAGGGGGAGCTACTTCCTTACTCGGACACTTAGGAGAGATTGCCGGAATCGCTACAGTAGGAGGATTGGGAGCTACACTCTTAGGGGGGGGCATTAAATCCCTATGGAATAAACTCTTTGGGGGCGGGGGGGGATCTCCCCCCGCCGGTGGGGGAGGAATTCCTCCTGAAGATGGTGGGGGAGGCACGCCGTTGGGCGGCGGGGGATTAGGCGGGTGCTCTCCCTGCGAACAGCAAGCGGCTCAAGCCGCTACCGCCACCGCCACGAACACGGCCAAAATCGCGGAAACCTTGGGAGGACTAGGACTGGCGGGAGCCGGTGCGTATGTCCTATCACAAAGCGGAAAATGGTTGCCCAATATGCTCTCCCCAACGGGGCAGATGGCCGCCGTGGGGAGTACATTCGAAAGTGCCCTCACCGCTTTGGAGAAAGAACTCGGATCCCTCCATCTGGGGTCACCCTCTTCGTCGCCATCTTCCCTCCCCGGGACCAGCGGAAACCTGGGGTATATGCGCTGGTCCAGTGTCACCGGGGGCAAACTCAATCCGTTCGCTCAGAAGATGGCTCCGTATGCGGCGTATGTCAGCCAACACACGGGATTGCCGGAACCGCTTTTGCTGGCTCAGTGGGCCTTTGAATCCAATTGGGGGAAATCGACGGCGGCCACGCAAGATCACAACCTGGGCGGGATCGAGCCCTGGGGCAATTACAAGCCCGGCCCCGATCCCAAATACGTCGGGTTCCCTTCCCTGAGCGCTTTCGCAAAAGGGGCGGCAGCGTTCTATGATCAGAACTCAAATTATGCCAACCTCCTGACCCAAGCTCGGAGCGGGGCACCCATCGGGACTTTAATCGGAATCCTCGGCAATACGGGCTATGCGCGGAACTCGGCCTATGCGCAGGATCTCTCTCAAATGCTCGCGTCGGGAGGCTTCGGGAGTTACACGCCGGGCCATATCCAATCCGGCACACAAAATACGTTGCTCGCCCCGAGTTCCTTGCCGATTATCAATTATTATCAATCCGTGTTATCCAAAGCCATCAAAACCCCCCAGTCCTCGCATCCCGACACGCCGAATCTTGCTAATCAAGCGGGGGTCACGGCTTTGAAACTACTTTTGGGGTCTTCCCTGAGCAGTTCACTGCCCGGCGTGGGTCTCGGCCTGTCCTTACTGGGCGGCGGGGGACTGGAGAGTTTGATCGCCCTGAGTGCTTTGGGATTGTAAAGAGAATCCCCCCGCGAAAAATTCGGCGGGGGGGATTATCAGGGCAACCGTACGTTACAGATAATCCCTGTTTAGCGAAAAAGATAGCTTAATTACGGGGATTGTCCTGCGTGCGGGGACACCCGCACAGGGTGTAACGCCACACCCGCTATCCCGTCCGCAAACGCCTTCGGGAATACTTGCCTCGATGGCATCCGACACACCGAGTCAGACAATTGATTCGCCCCACGACACTGGGCGTCTGAGGGAGAAACGAGTGGGTACTCCCCTACGGAGTAGTATACACTGTGTCGCGGGGTTTGTCAACAATCCTCCCGTGATTCTCTGCGTAGAACCCCACGCAGAGAATAGGAATTCCTTCGAAAAGAGAGCAGAGGATAAAGAATCTACAGTCTAAGCGCGATAAATTGGGTAATATTCCCAAAGATTCGGGATGTCAATCCCCTTGAAATGCGGCCCCAAAATTTAATTCGCGGGGGATAAGAATCCCTTAAGGAGTCTAAGAAACTCATGTCCAATTTAACCACTATGGCGGGAGTGCCCATTCTCATCTCTCCCAATACACAAACTGTGGTGGTGCCAACATTACCCTACACGGTAGCCAATGGGGTGTGGATCCCCCGCCCGACGGATGAGAATGGGATTCCTTACACCGAGACGCGGGGGAGTCTCTCCGCACTCGATAGTACCACCACACCACTAGGGGCGAATGCAACCTACACGACCACCACACCGTTTTCCTTAGGAGAGTATCGATCTGTTGTTGGGTCGGTATTCTCTGATCAAGATGGGACATTGTTTGTGGAACAATCCCCGGATGGTCAACACTGGGATGTCCAATCCTCGATTTCGGTCACAGGAGGGGGAACGGCGGGGGGATTCACTATTGATGTTATTGGGCCTTATGGCCGTTTAGTTTACACGAACGGCCCAACAGCCCAAACCGTCTTCCGACTCTATGCGTGGGGGAAGAGTTTATGAGCGGGATTTATACGGGCAGTATCCAACGGGACCCCCAAGTATTAGCACAGGGGTTAGTCAATCCTTCCGCGATTGCGCAGACACAATTAGGGTTAGCGGTGGATGCTCAGCGAGACTACAATGCCAGTGGGCTTAATACGGTCTTTTCAGGTACAATGGCGGCGGGGGATACTCAATGTACCCTGAATACACCATGGGATGGACAGATAGGCCAAGGAGTTTTCTTACAACATGCCGGGGCGGTCTGTGGGTGTCTTCCCCCCGCCGGATTCACCGCCTCTATGGTGGGGGCTACGGGAACCACCACTATTAATTATGCGGTTGTGTCTTTGGATGGGCACGGGGGCGTTTCGGCAGCAGCCACCCTCTCGGTGACTAACGCCACGGGGACCCTGAGTGTAAACAATTATGTCAGTGTCAGTTGGACGCCTCCAAGTAGCGGAACAACGCCTACAGGATATCTCTTATTGGCACAGGTCGGCGGGGGACCATGGCAACTGGCCAACTGGGATAGTCAAGGAGTGACCAGTTGGAATGATACCGGCCTCTATTATCCTCTGCCATCTTATTTGCCGAGTGTTCCCCCCGCGAACCCCACCTCAGATTACTTAATAACCACTGTAACCGCAATAACCGGGAACACCATCACGCTGGCTGATCCAGCAATTTCTGCTATTACGAATGATACGGTTTTGCATGATGATACCGCAGCGCTTAACACGTTTCTTACCAATCTTGCTCAAGGAAAGGCTGTGGGAGTAATTCCCCCCGGCGACTACAACGTTTCCGGCCAAGGAGCCGTACTGCAAAATAGCACCACCAACCGGATCGATATCTTTGGCTATGGAGCCCGTATCCATATTCAACCGGGCACCCAAGCCAACGGATTCGCCATTATTGATAGCAGGGTAGTGCGTCTTTATGGGCTGACCGTTTATGGGAATTATCCTAACGTGGATGCTTCAGGAGGGCAGTACACGTCCGTCTGCCCGATCTTAATCGGGAGTTTTACTGAAGGCACCGGGGGCTGTACCGATGTCAAAATCTTCGATTGTGAAATGACTCAGGGGTACTTTGGAGGGATTGTCTTTAACACCTCTCAAGAAGTCGATATTATTAACTGTTTTGCTTATGATAATCGCGATAATGCCTTCTTTGGCCGTCCGCATAATAATGGGGTAAGGGTGATTAACCCCCGCGCCACCGGATCTGTGTACAACGGCATTGAGTTTATCCATTCCGCAAATATTACTGTGGTAGATGCAGAGGCATGGGATAACGGACCTAGCCCTTACTCCACCGAAGGCGCTCAAATCGGATTTGAAGGGTGTACCGATTTTGCCATCAATGGAGCCTATTTGTACCAAGTAAATGCCAATCGTACCTCCCAAGGTGTGAAGTGTGATTATACAGTAGAGGGAGGGAGTACGCTCGAATGTCAGAACGGCGTTCTGAGTAATATTCGGGTAAACGGCATAAGCGAAAAGACGTGTCCCAATGGGTTGGTTATTGATGGATATGGGATTTATATTCTGCGATCCAACACCATTAAAGTGGACTCCTGTCATGTCGCAAACTGTTATCTAGGCGTTAACCTACCGAATGATAGCACCTATCCATTATCAAATATTCGATTTGAAAATGTGACAGTCAGTGGATCGACGGCGGACGGCTGTGATATCACGGCCACTAACGGATCCGGGGAAGCGGTGTTTGTCGCTTGTGCTTTTGATAACAATGGGCAGAACGGGGCCAATAACGGGTGTTATCTTGCGGCATGGAATGATTTCGAATTTACGGATTGCCGATTTGTGGGCAATCAAGGGGAAGGGTTGCATGTCAGCGCGGGGACTAACCATAAAATTATGGGAGGGTTAGTCAAGGATAACACGGATAACGGCATTTTGGTTACGGGATCTACAGGAGAAATTACCGTACGGGGAATGGAAGCCACGAATACCACGGCGGGGAGTCTCCAAGGTCGATTGCTCTACGAGGGAACGTCCACCTCTACAACACACATCATCGATTGTGTGATTGATGGGCAGGCGAATGAACCCTACTATCTGGCAAATGCGGGGTCTTATGCACTGGGGAATACTTTTGGGGTGAAGTCTTCCCCCGCGGTGCTCAGTGGAACAAACGCGGGGGAAATCCTCTGGCAAATGCCCGAACAAGGTAGTGGATACAAAAAGTTTGTGGCCTATCTGAACGGATATGAAAATACTGGAACCACGGCACAAACCCTGACCTTTCCCACCGCGTTTAATCATACCCCCACTGTTAGTCAACCGAATGGCTTCGGAGCCACAGTGAGTACTACAACCCTCACACTCCCCACGGGAATGACCGGGGTGGTGAGTGGAGTCCTTGTAGTAGAAGGGATCTAAGAGAATCCCCCCGCGTCATGCGGAGGGATTCTCTCTGGCAAACGTATACACGCTATATTGAGTGAACACGACACCTATTAAGTGTCTGCCAGGACAGCGGGCGGGGAGCGTATACGGCAAATCTTGAGTTAACACACCTTCGATTAAGTACTCCCCGCTCGGTGTCCCGGCAGACTTTCCACATATACTATACAATAGGCTAGCCATTCCGTCAAGAATCCATTTGACTATATTTTTTATAGAGGGGGGAAGTCTCATTGAGTGCGATTTTATCTTCCCCCGCGCATGGGTTAACCTCGGGTCCGGCCTCCGTCCTCGGCATTGAATGGCAGTTGTTTATTTATACGCCGAATACGGTGTATGATGGGTTGGGGGGGAGTCCCAATCCTACAGAAAATCTCGTGAGTTTCCAAGTCCAAAAGTCATTTCAAAATCCGGTAGGCACGGCGTCGTTTACCCTCACGGCGCAGAGCAGTAATCCGTCCTTGCAATGGTACAATCTGCCCCTGATGAGTCTTGTGGTGTTCCAGATTAAAAATGATACCCCGAATTCCCCGTGGATTACGCGGTTTATCGGATATTTAGTGGATGTGAAAGAAAGTTGGGGCGTCACCCCGACCAGTGGGCAACGGTTTGTGACCTTGACGTGTCAGGATCCGATGATGGGATTCAGTGTGCCCATGTTCTTCCCCACGAGTGTCATGATGGCGGCCCCGAATCAAAGTCTGGCCCCGGTGGAAGCGTTATTCAAAAAGCTTTATTTCCTCGAAGGGCAGTTCGCGGCGGGGGGATCCTCCCTCACCTCCTTCCTTGGGTATATGATCCATGCGTTTAGCAATGGGCAGAACTTCCCCCAGATGATTGCCCCTTCCGAAGCTTTTTGGTATGTGATTAGCTTGATTCTCCCGAACTTTTTCAATCCGATTACGCAACTGAATTCCCCGTATGTGTCCTCCCCGCGCATTGGGTGGAAAGATTTGTTTACGTTGTTTATGGTGCCGTCTGCGGGATTGAAGTGGAGTTTGTTGTATCCCCCCGCCCAATCGAGTTGGTGGCAAAACATGCTCCCATGGATGAACGCGCCCTTTTTCGAAGTCTTCGGGGATGTGCGCGAGGCCAATGAACTGGGTGACCTCTTGCAATTTGATCCCTCCTTGCAACCCAGTGCCGGGAATTCCGTGAATACGTCTTCGGGCAACGCGGGGGACCCCACCAATGGCGGCACCAACTATGTAGGTTATGGCGCTCCCGGCCATGCGGTGCAATTTGATGATGCCGGAGGACGCTTCTGTTTTGTCTATCGGCAAACGCCGTACAGTCCTAAAAACTGGGAAAGTTTGATCATGACGCCGGTGGGGGAAACCATTACCCAAATGGATCGCCACCGCACAACCAGTAGTGTCCTCAACATTTACGAAACCATTGACAGTCTCTACCTCCAATCCGTGAATACCCAGTCGGGACTGGCGGGGAATATTGCCAGTTTGCTCATGCCGATGGTGTTTGATGAGGATTCCGTCTTCACCTATGGGATTCAGAATCCGTTTCAGGCGCAGATTGGGGCGTTCTTTAACAGCAGTCCCAACAATAGTGAACTCATGCTCAAGTTTTCTCTGGCGGCATGGGCTTGGTATCATCACAACCCCGACTTCTGGACGGGCACATTCACGACACGGGGCAATCCGGCGTTGCGCATTGGACAACGGGCGTTTGTGATTCAGGACCAAATGGAAGTGTATGTGGAAGGCATTACCGAAAGTGCCTCCGTGATGCAGGGAAGTATTCAACCCTATCAATCCACAGTGCAGTTTTCGCGGGGGATGACCCCCCCGCTGAAACAGGCCGTCTACGATGATTGGGATGCCGCCCAACAATTGGGAGGGAATACGACTCTCATGAATGTCGTCCAGCAAACCGAAACCGGACTTACGGGGGGATAAGCGATGCAAAATCTCCAATGGACACGCCCGATTACCAGTCATGCGTATTCGATTGTGTCTTTTGTGATTGTGCGCAGTGTCTATATGAAGGTCACCCCCGCCGGAATCTTTCCCTATGTCGATGTGCGCAATGCGGTCTCTGGCGCTCCGTATATTGGGGTGGAAGTGATGGGAGTCACCCCCTGCGTTGGGCAGCGGGGGATTCTCTTTCATTTGGAGGGGGATGCCAATACGTTGCTCTTTCAAGTCGTGGATGCCCCCACCACCGAACAGTATATTCCGCTCCTGTCATGGTACACCACCCTGACCACTTCAGGAGTGCCTACCGGCGTGGTGGGATATTCCTTCCCCGGAACCTATTCTATCAATTGGGCGTGGGAAGTGGTGGGCGCGGGGGAAGGATCCGTCACGTTGAATGGTGATACGATTCCCTTAACCAGTGCATGGCAACGTATTCGGCATGTTCTTCCCCCCGCCGCCCAAAATACCCTCTTGACTCCCTCGGTCACCGTCACGGGAACCAGTGTCTCGCTCTCGCTCATTGCGTTGGTCAGTCAATCCTTCCACACCGGACTCACCCTCGCGGGGGGTGACCATTAATGAGTACGCCGTTTCTGCTCCCCGCCACCCAAACGCAATTCGAATACCCGATTGAACTGGTGCTCTATCAGAATAACCAAGTCAAATACACGTGGGCTTTTGCCACGATTCCCCCCACCAGTATCCAATATCAAGAACCCCAACGGGTCAATGTGCAGCAGGGTCTGGGGTATTCGTATCTGGGGACGCCCTATGCAGATCGCTTTAATGCCGCCGTGCCTCAGGTCACGATAGACTGGACCACTTCCACCACTCCCGCCGCCGTACCTAAAGGGAGCACGGCGCAAGATGGTGCCCAACACTTCCTGAATCTTATCACGAAAATCTTCCGGACCTATTATGTAAAGGGAGCCACCGATCCGAATGGACAATGGACCCTGCATTTATATGATTATCCTCACCAACAGTTTCTTGAAGTCTTGCCGCTCACAAATACGTGGACGCATACGACCCCCGAGAACTTAGCGTTATCGTCTACGATGACGTTTGCGGTGATGCAGGATCTCCAAAATCCGGGGAATCCCCCGCCGCCCCTCTCTCAAACCGTTTTAGTGGATCAACCCGTGCGCTGGATTCAATCGATCACGCCGCCCACCTATCAAAACATTGCGGCCTTAGCGTGGTATTTCAACCCGCAAGGGGCCACCCCGACCCAACAAGCGTTATGGAGCGGACTGGATTATGTTTCGCAATGGACTTCCAGTGACTATGCGGAGTGGACAAATAACCCCAATATTCCTGTGGGATTGACGGAAGCGTATACCAACTTTTTAGAGGAATCATCCCCCCCGCTGATTGAACCGATTTTGAATACCCCCACCGTACCCTATTCCGTGAGTTATGCCCAATTGTCCCAACTCAGCACCCAAGCTGCGAGTTATGCGAATACGATTGCTCAAATTGACCCCTTTCCCTATTGGGTGGGATCCTTAAGTCAGTCGATTGCCGATGGGTTAAGTATGATGTCGATTGCCCCCCAACTTTTTGCTCTGTGAGGTAAGATGTAATGCGCATTGCCATTCCCGCCTACCAATCGTTTGAACAGATTTTGCGAACGGCATTAGGGAATTATTCCCCCGCCGAAAAAGACCAAATCATTCAAGCGAATCACCTCGACTGGCCGTATATTGTGGATAGTGGGGAAAGCACGAGTGCCTTTGCTTCCGGGACGGTGCAAATCACTTGGACTAACGGCGCGGGGGGGATGATCCCCGCCGGAACCCTGGTAGAAGCACCCACCTTCCAATCTGGACCCTCCCGCCAATACACGACACAGAATGCCCTGACGTTTATAAGTGCGGGACAAACCTTGTCGGTGGATGTGGAGTGTTCCCTCCCCGGGGAATGGGGAAACACCCCTCCCTTTAGTGTGACCCAAATCCCAGACTATGCCACGCAGTGTACCGTTACCAATTTCGGGCCGATTAATGGAGGCTATGCCTACCAGGTCTTGCGCCCCGGGGACTTCCTGTGGATTCCCGATCACCTCTTGCCCAATCCCCAAGCCACGGCCAATACGATGCCCTTGTATCAACAAAGCGTGGGGGGGACGGATTGGGCCACCACACCTGATGGGGGAATGTTGTGGGCCACCAACGATTTAGCAATTGTAAGTGGCCCTCAAACACTCTTGCAGAATGCCGCCCATCGGATTCGCACACCTTTAGGATCCTTGTGGTGGAGTCCTCAAACCGGGGGATTAGTGCAAACCGCAATTGGGACCAGTAGTCCCTCCCAAGCCACGAAACTGGCCGCTCTCAGTTTAGCCGCCGTGAAGCAGGATCGGCGTTTGAATACCGTGGCCGTGAAAGTGCAACCCCTGCCGGAAGACTCCACGTACTGGCAGATTACGATTGCTTCGGAGATCTCCCCCGCCGCCTATACGGTCGTGGTGCACTGAGTTTTACCAAACCCGGGCGTAAAGCCCCCGCCTTTAGGCGGGGGGAGTGTCAAATGTCAAATGTTGAAGGATGATGTTAAATGCCCCTGTCCTCGACGCCTACGCGCCAAGAAATTGTCAATACCTTTATTGCCTATATTTTGGCGAACTCTCCGATTCAGGATGTCAGCGCCACCTCCACCCTGTATGGTCTGGCGGCGGCCAATGCCTCTATCCAAAATACCTTTTATGAAGCCCTGAATTTATCGGCCCCGGGCGCGATTCAGCAGGGCCTCTATGATTTGTTTCAATTTAATGGATTCCCCGCCACTCCTAGTCAAACCAATTTGGTGCTGTCTGGAACCCCCGGAACCTATGTCCCGATTGGTACCCAAGCCTCCACGGCGGGGGGGTCGGCCTCCCCCGCCATTACCTTTTCTACCCTCAATTCGGGCACGGTATCCTCCAGCGGGACATTAAGTCTCCCCGCCCAATCCATTCAGGTGGGCAATCAAACCAACGTCTTGGCCGGAACCGTGGTGCAATTGATTTCCCCAATCTTGGGCATTACCACCGTCACCAATCCGACTCCGGCCCAAGGGGGATCCAATGCCGAAACCCCCAGTGCTCAACGCATTCGTTTTGGGGAGTATTTGGCGGCGTTGTCTTCAGCTACCGCTCCGGCGTTGACCTATGAATTAGGCCCCAATACTCAAGCCACCGTCAATAAGATTAATGTGGTCCCTCCGTTTCAATTGATGGCCTACAATGAAACTAACTCCACCTTCACGAATTTGACGTCCTCGATTATGAGTCCCAAAGGTCAACCGATTGCCCCCTTTGACACGGCTCCCAATGTCGGAGATGCTTTTTATGTGGGGAACAGTACGTATTTCACGAAACTGTATTGGGATGTGGCGCAATCCGGGAGTGGGTGGAATTTGAGCTGGCAGTATTGGAGTCAGGCCACCAATGCGTGGGCCGCACTGACCCCCACACTGGATTCGACCGCCACCGGCACTCAAAGCGGGATGCTGATTTGGGACATTCCGAGTGATTGGGCTCCCACGACGGTTAATGGGCACTTTAACTTCTGGATTCGGTTGCTGAATAATAGTACGAGTTATACGACCATGATGACATACTATCAGATTGTGCCGTTGACCCCCCCGCCCGGTTTTGTGGATATTTTTGTGCTCCCCCCCGTGGGCAGTTCCTCCACGGCGATGCTCAACACCCTCCAATCCAGCTTGCCGCAACAAGTGGCGGCGGGGGAAACCGCCTCCCTCCAATTAGGCCAAACCCAAACCTTGGATATTACCGTGGCGATTACGCCTACCCTGTATGGGCAATCCATCCTGACAGCCGCGCTCATTGAACAAACCATTACCACTTACTTCAATCATTTGGAGATTGGACAAACCTTTTCACTGTCTGCGTGTTCCTTCCAACTGTTGAGTTTGTTTCAAGGCAAGGCGGTCGGAGATGTCGCGTTTTCTTCCCCCGCGCAAGATGTCTATGTCCCGGTCAATACCTTATTACTGCCCGGCACAATTACGGTGACGTTCAATGCCCCTTAATGTCAACCTCGTCCACCAACTCCAACGCTATCTTCCCCCCTACCTTAACCGTGATGATGCAGTCGTCAATACGGTATTGGGCGCGTTGGGGGCGCAATGGGATCAAGTCGCCACCACATGGGATGAAGCCCTCCAAGTCTTCTCAATTCTGGGAGCCACGGGCGATAACCTCACGGCTATTGGGCATTACGTATCCGTGGATCGGTTTCCAGACGAAACCGATGCCCATTTACTCGCCCGGATTGCGGCGGTGTTAAGTCGGCGTCCCACGCAAAACGGATTCCAATACAATGTTAACCTCCTCAGCCAAAACGGGAGTGTCAATCTGTATACCCCGACCGGGGCCTATCTCACCGGGTATGATCCGTCGTTATCCTATCGGTGGGATCGCCAAACCCTAACCGGAACCTTTACGCGGAAGACCCCGGCGTGGGATCCCTATACCCGGCAAGTCGTCGGGGTAAATGCCCCTACCTTTACTGCTGTGAAAGGGATTCCCCCCGCGAATACGGACACGCAAGCGGCCTTACAAGTCTGGCAAAGTGCGACGAATTTTTGGCCATATGCCGCGTGGACGAATACGGTCATGACTCCCACATTTCTACCCAATACGGCGAATAGTGCGTACTGGACGGTGTTGGGGGGGTCTTCCCCCGCGTTTACTGCGGACAATCTTTCCAGTAACTCCTCCTCATGGGTCGTATCGGGGCCAACTTATACGGAACCCCTTGAATGGACATGGATCTTGGATACGACCGGGATGAGTGCGGCACTTTGGGCGTGGGGGAATAGCGGGGGATACTTCGCCGGAGTGTCCGGGACTCAAGTCCTCTTGGGGAAAGGCACTCCCACCGCATGGACGATTTTGGATTCGGGATCACTTCCCGCCGCCACGACGATTACCGGCACAATTCAGTGGGGCGCGGGGGGATCCCTCCTCTTCCAATGGACACAAGGCACGGCCACCGGCACGTTATCCGGAACCGATACCACGTACAGTTCCGGGCAAGTCGGCTGGGGGAATTGGACGGGCAGTGGCACCTTTTCCCCGCAATCCGTACAGACGCTGTTTCCGGCCAATATGGGATTGGATCTCCCCCCCGGCGTTAGTGCGCAAGTGGTGAGTCAAACCAATTGTGACCTCCCCGCGCCGGGGAATGCCATCCAACTCCAATTTCCGTTAACAGATTCAGCTACCCTAACCGGACCTGCTTTTACACTCACTCAATCGGGGACCTGGTCATGGTGGGGACAAACCACCACCTCCACCGGAACCCTGACCGCGCAAGCGGGATCCTATTCCACGACATGGAATACCTATCCGTGGGGAGATTTTGTCCTCAGGCTCCCCAGTGGCACTTATACCCCGCAATGGATCTGTTCGGGCACCCAAGGATCGGTATGGGTGGGGATGCCCCAATGGGAACTCACCCCGTATGCTACTCCCTATATTTTTAATGACAGCCTTTCGACATTACGTGCCAATGACACCGCGCAAGTCTTGGGGTTAAATTGTCCCCAAAATCAAGGGATGGTGGGCCTTGGGGTCTATCTCACGGAGGCGTTTAACACCGTAGGCACTACCCTCTGGAACTTGCATAGTGGGACCGCGATTGTGACCACGGGCACCACCGGATTAGCGTGGCAGTTAGCCTCGGACAATACCTATCCTTTTAGTGTGAATTGCCAGTGGACCGGATCTCAATGGGTGACCAATTGGATTACCAGTGGCACGACCTTTCAATCGACTTGGGATCTCCCTCTGGCCCCCAATCAATGGCATTATGGCCTGTGGACCTGGGGACCCTTGGGATGGAGTTGGAGTTGGGACGGGGTCAGTCAAACGGGGTCCGAGGTGGTGCCATGGACGGCGGGGGAGTACACCTTAGATTTTGGGCAAGATGCGCAGTATACCAATATTACGGTCAGTGATGGGGTGCTTCCCCCCACCGAAACCCGTCAATGGGGGACCGCCTTTCTCACGCCGATATTCAGTCAAACCGTGTGGCAAGGGAACTTCACGAATAACCGTTTCGCGGGGGACCAAGGCCAAATGGGAAATGGATGGCCCAATATGTTGGGGATTCAATTTCCTTACGCCACTACGCAAGCCTCGGATGTGTTTGTTCTCAATAGCGCACCCTTGAATGAAGCGCCTTTAGGAGGACAATTGCAAGCCACGAATGCCGGACTCGTGCAAGCTATTATTACGCCGTCTCTCCCCGCCGGAATCGTGCCCTTTGGGTGGCAACGCGGGATTCTTACTTAAAGGGGGTTATGTATGCAGGTTGCGCTGTTCCAACCCGATGAGGTCTTGCTGGCGGGGGATCTCCAAGCAGGATTTCAAGGCATTAATCAATCCTTTCAAACGTATTTGAATGTGGGGGATTTCCCCACGGATACCCTCTTAACCGGAGGGCGGGTGACCGCTAATTCCCCCGCGACGAGTTGTGTCCAAGTGTCGGGATTAGTGGGGGTGCAGGGAGGAAATCTTCTACAAATCCCCAATGCGATTCAAGTCAATATTTTAGGATCCTCCTGTGCCTATGGGAGTGGGGAAGCGGCGGGGAATTCCCCCCGCATTGATCTGGTATGTGTGCAATATGTCGCCACAACAACCAATGATGCGTCCCGTGAATTCATTAACCCCGTCACCCAAGCGCAAACTACCACCGTGATTCCCACCACGCAAATCGATAGTTTTGCGATTCAAGTGGTGCATGGCACTCCGAGTAGTGCCCCGGTCGCCCCCGCCGTGCCTTCGGGATGGTGGGGTCTGGCTCAAATTGCCGTTCCCGCCAACACCACCACCATCAGTGCCGGGGATATTACGGATCTGTCGGATACGTACCGCACGGATGGCGGCCATTTGGCCTTAACCTCCCAAGGACTGCTCCAATGGGTCAATGCGTCCACCCTCAGTATGCCCCCCAACAGTACCTTGCAAATTGGGACCACGACACTGACGGATGACGGAGGCACGTTGACGATTGGGGCGGGAAATCAACTGATCGCTACGCTTCCGGTGCAATTGGCGTATAGTGGATTAGGTTTCGTGCTCAAACCGAGTGTGGATCCTTCTTCCCCCACCGACCTCATGCAAGTGCAAACGGCGGGGGGGGTCAAAACCGGATCATGGCGTAATGATGGGCAACTCACCGCTCAAGATGTCGCTATTACTGGATTACCAGGGGCCACAGTCGCTTCGCGGTATGTAGGAGGGACCAGTGGCAGTGCCCCGACCACGGGCACGTTTAATACCGGGGATTATGTCGTGGATGCCCCCAGTCATACGGTGTGGGTCTGTACGGCGGGGGGATCCCCCGGATCCTGGGTCAAAGCCTCCCCCTCGTTAGCGTCCCCGAGTACTGCCGGGATAGTGGAGGTGGTAGCCCCCCCCGCGGGGGGGGAACCCCTCGTACCCAGTATTGCCACCCAAACCTTAGAGCAAGAATTGACGACCACGGCGGCGACGACAATCGCCTCCTATACCCCAAGCACCCCCGGATTCTACGATGTCGCTATTTTCTATCGGATTGTTTCTGCGAATACCCCCATCACCCTGAGTGTGTCCTATACGGATGCGGGGAATAGCGGTCAAAAAGATACGCTGGTCAATGCGGTCACCCAAGTGGTGGGAGATTATGCCACGGTGGATCGGATCGTCAGCGCGGGGGGACAACCCATTACCGTGAATATGACAGCAGGCACCGCAAACCAAGTCTATGCGAGTGCCGTGATTGAGGGGGTGTAACCATGAGTACTCAAATCGTTTCTCATGCCATTTTGTATGATGCGGCGGGGAACCCCATCATAGATTTAACACAGGATCCTGCGGTGATGGAGATCCCCCCCGCCGCCACCCTGACGAATTACGGCACCATTTCGGGGGGAACGATCTCAGGAGCCACGTTGACGGGAGCCACGTTGACGGGCACCACCACGAATGCAGGGACGATCAGCGGGGGGACGGTGGATCCCGCGAGCGGCACGGTGGCGGGGAATTGGTACGTTAATGGGTTTTTGCAAGCTAACAACTACGGAACCATTTTCGGAAATTTTAATGGTAGTGTTTCCGGGAACAGTTTTACGACTACGGTATTTGGATCGAACCCTGCAGGATTCGGTGTAGGTTGGAATGCGAATCAGGATAGCGGAGATACGGATTTGTTTGCGATGGCGTCATCCAGCGCCAATACCTCCGGCACATTCCGATTCTTTGCCAATGTCAGTCCATCGTCGCCCACGACTATGCAACAAATCGGATCCTGGGATGCAGGAGGCAACCTCTCGGCCGCCGGGAACATCACGGCCTCGGGGTATTCCTTGCCGTTTGTGATCGCGAATGCCAACGTCACAGTGACGAGTACGGGCACTGTGACGATATTGTCGGTGGATGCGCCGTATACGGGGCAGTATGCCCTGATGTTTGCCCTGAATTTGAGTAATGGGACATCGGGTAATGATATTTCTTTTGATTTGGACGTAGCAGGAACTGGCTATATCTCCCTCTCCCTATTTGAACTCTATAGTACTCTTTTTGAAGTAGCCAGTGGCTCTACTTCTTTTGAGAATGGGCAGTATTATACGTATTTTACGCTCTCTTTGAATGCGGGAACTACTTTTGCTATAGCCTACCAAGATCCTACCAACACCCCCAACGATACCGTCTGGGCGACCCTGCTCTATTATCATGCTTAATCAAGCGAGGTGAAAATCATGTACTGGTATTACGATCAGACCGGCCAGATTATCGGGCACAGCGATCAGCCTGTGGCCGCGTGGCAACAGGCATATACCGCAGTGGAACTCTCGGACACCGACAGTGCGCCGGTGATCGCCAATCCCCACGGCTACACGTTGCCCTCGGGCGTGATAACCCCGATGGCGCAATGGCACTGTACGGCAACGACGACCAGTGGCACGACCACGGTTACGGCGACGTTAAATAACCCCCCTGCGACTCTGCCGTCCAGTGTGACATGGATCCTGCAATCCAGCACGATTACGGGGACCGTGTCGAGCGGGGGAACGGCGACACTGGATCTGACGTGGCATCCGAGTGTGGCGACAGCAGCCACCACCCTCAGCATTAGCGCATCGGGCACGGTCGGCGGGGGACTCACTCTCCAAAGCGGCTCCACGGCGTCCTTGCAACTGGTGTCACCCCGTACGAGCGGGGATCCTTATCTGGTAGCGCCCACCACGTATACCCAGTTGCGAGCCTATTACCTGGGCCTATCGCCGGAAACGCAGATCCAACTGCTGACCCAAACGCTCCAAAACCTGTATCTGGCGACGGCGCTCATGGGCCGCACGATCAGCGAAAAGATTCTCCCCGCGCTGACCGCGAAAACATACACGCCGATTACGCTCTCCTCTGCCGAACAAGCGGCGCTCACCAACTGGCAACAAAACATCCAATCCTCGTTGATGGGATGGGACAGTCTCTTGGACGGCGGGGGCCATCCCATTGCGCCCTATGCCGAGATGATGGCCGACGCGCCTCGCTATCTCAAGGGGATGCAAGCGTATACCCAGGATTGTCAAGAGATCCCTAATCTGTCTTAATTCCCCCCCGCGCCGATCAGTTGGCGGGTTGCAGTCGGCGTGCGGACCAACCCGTATCCCTTCGAAGGAGATCACTTATGAGCGAATTTCGGAAAGACGAAGACATGCGCAATCAAGATTTGAATGCGCAAAACGATAATTTCGAGTATGTCCACTTTACCGGGGAAGTCGATTCCCAACGTGGACGAGCGGCCTATTCCGCTCCGGAAAAAGCCTATGAGCAGTTCAATGTGGCGCATGTGGCCCGCATTCACGACGATGCTTACCTCAATGACCAGCGCAACCGCAACTTGCAAATCACCGAAGATGAAGAGCAGATGCGCTTGCGGCATATTGCGGAAGAGCACGAACAACGCTTGCGTCATCAGGAAACCGAACACCAGATCCTCATGCAGCAGTGGGGCCAGCAACAAATGATGCAGCAAGCGATGCAAACCTTGGTCATGCGGTTGTTGTCGGGCGGGATTACCAATGAGCAAATCGGGGCGCGGGATATTCTCGAACAGGCCATGTCCTTGATGAGCAAGACCAGTGATTTGACTCCCCCCGCGAATGTGGGCAAGTAACGTCGGATGTTGTGTTTGATAGGAGTGGCGGGGGGGATTCCCCCCGCGTTGCTCCTCTTAACCACCCCCAGTACCGTGGTTCCTGTGGGGCAAGCCGTCCAGTTCACCATCACCGGACAGAGGACGGCGGGGGAAACCCTCCAAATTACCAACTTGACCCAATCTTTTACCATTCCGGTTCAGGACGATCATGCTACCACCACCAATCTTGTTTCTTCCCCCCGCGCCATCACTTATGAGGCGCAGTTGATTCAACGGAAGACGGGCGCGATTCTCGGGGTATCCCCGCCGATTGTCATTGATTATACGTTTGTCCCTAATGGTACAAACCACGGGTACACGGGCACAACCGGACCCGCCTTTGCATGGCTGACCGGACTCACGGCAGCCACGCAACGCCAACATCCCGCGCTGATGGTGGACCCTTCAGGCCGAAACTTCCGGCATCAATGGTGGTGGGGCACCGCGCAGGGATGGCACAGCACCGCCTTTACGGCGGGGGACACTCACATGTTTAGCGATCTGCCTCCCGGTCTTGTGAGTCTCACAGCCTATGTCAATCGCACGACTTTCCCGGATCGGAAACCTTATCTCACCAAAGTAAAAACGGTCGTCATCGCGGGGGGAGAATCTTTCCCCGCCGGATGGACCGTCACTCCTTCAGTCAGTTCAATAGGCCAATCGGTTCGGATCACTGCGCCGAAAGGCTATGCGGCCTATCAGTTTTGGTGGGCACCGCAAGGCGGCACGAATGGGCAGTGGACCTCCAGTGGGGAGTATTCCCCCCGCCGTTCGGTGTCTGTGGCATTTAACGAACCGGGGGCGTGGAAAGTCACGGCTTATGGGCGTACGGCGGGGGGACACTCTTCCTCTCTCGGATCCCTCTTAGTAAATGTTAACGATTAGAAAGGGGTAAAGCATGGCGTACACCCTCACCCAACTGCAACCGGGAGATATTTTGCTGACGGTGCACGATCCCCAAGCGCCGTGGTGGGATGCGCTGTTCGATGGCCTCATCAGTTGGTCTACCGATTCCCGGTGGGTCCATGCGGCCATAGTGGGAGAACATGTAGTCTTTGATCCCTTATGGCGGGTGGATGTTATGCCCTTGAAAGTGTATGCGACCAACGGCACTATTTTCCGACCGGCGGGGGCCACCCCTCAACAACGCCGGGAAGCCGTAGCATGGGCGAAAGCGCATATGGGCCAACGCTACGGAGTAGGGGAATTAGTGGATGATGCAGCCAAGTTTGATTTACATTGGGTTCCCCGCCTGCGACATCATTTACGGCATTTTACGTGCAGTGGCTTTGTAGCCATGAGTTATCAACAGGCCGGATACCCTTTAACGTATGCGGTCTTCCCCGCGCCGAGTGATCTGGCCGCGAGTCCCCGTTTAACCCTAATTTCTTAACAGAGGTGGTTGTATGATGCCGGAAATGCCTTCGACAGAAACCCAGGTAGCAATCACCCAAGAACAACTGAAAAACGTCATTAAACAACTCGAAACCGTGATTACCACCGTCAATACGCTCGATGCCAAACTCGATGCCATGCAAGGTCAATATCTCACCAGTGCGCAGTTTAGCACATGGAAAGATGAAGAATATCAGCCCCATAAAAAAGATGTCGCTCTGCACTTTGAAAAACAGGACACCCGTATTAATCGGTGGTTAGGCGGTCTGGTTGGGAGTGCCTTTACCGCCGTCTTGACGCTCACTGTTTACTTAATTGTGGCGTTGGCGGGGGGAGGCAAACCATGAAACCGTCTCCCCCCCGCAAAACCTTCATTCAACGCATCAACGAGGCCTTGGGCACTCGCATTACCCTCATTGTCACGTCTATGTGGTTCCTCTACGCTTTTGTGGTCTTTGTCACCCTCTGGATGTGGCAAGCCCCTCGCTTACATTGGGATACCAGTCCCAACTATCCTGTCATGTTGTACTGGGTGAATCTCTTCCAGGCCCTCATGCTCCCGATTTTAGCCATTGGGCAATCGGTACTCAATCGAAAAACCGAAGAGCGCAATGCCCATCAATATGAAATTATTCAAAAACTGGATCAAGTGCTGGCAAAGATGGAAACTGAAGTCCACGACATTGATCAGGAAGTCGAAGCCCTAGAGTCTAAAGAAGGCATCAAATCGTGAGCAAGATTATTCCCGCACATACCATTACCCGCCATCTGGTTGAAACGATTAATGATCCAGCACACGTCAAGCGTACGGAAACGCCGGCATTTCGTGCCGCCAAGAGCCGGTTGAAACAAGACGGGCATTACCGTTGTTATATTTGCGGGACAACACAAGCCATTCAGATTCACCATTACGGCGCGGAATGGATGACCGCCCCCGTCGTCGATTTCGACAAATTGAAGACGTTCCTGTTGGAGTGGGACGTGTACGGCTATTCGCGACTCCTGCAACACCAACCGTTGACGAGCGTGGATGACGTGCGGAATTGTATGGCCCTATGTCGGGAACATCATTGTTCGGGGCCAGCGGATGGCGCAGCCAATGGGGTGCATGACATCACGTTCCCGGCGTGGATTTCTCAAAAGCTTGTAAAACCAGGAGATCAAACGGTACCACAAGACGCGACTCCGTTAGATGGACACTAATAGTTTTATTCCCCCCGCGAAAATTCAGCGGGGGAAAACACTCCCTATTAAAAGAGGCTAAAAATTTATGGCAATCCCTCCGAATGGCACCCTCACGATGTTGGCCGAACATCCCTTCTTCCTCTCGACCGACAGCGCCGGAACTGCTGTGCTTCCCACCACTCCCTATACCAACGCGAATGGGATCTGGATTCCCCGCCCGACCGACGCGGGGGGTAATCCCTTCAACAAAACCGCGCCCAGTACCGCCCTGTCCGATGGCACCGTGTCACTCACTACCACGGCCAGTCCCCTCCCGACCCAAACGGGTAGTGAATTCCTGATTCAAGCCAATCCCGCTAACAGTAGCAATGTGCTGCTCGGGGCGAGTAGTGGCACCCAACCCATTGTGTTGTCCCCCGGCCAATCGGTCTCGTTGCCCATCGCCAATCTCAATCTGCTCTGGGCCAGTACGAATTCTGGTACCGCAACATTGGGATGGTTAGGGAGGTCGTAACATGAGCATGGATGTGCGCAATCCCTATTTTCCTAATGTGGCAACGACATGGAGTCGGGGACAAAGATTTCAAGAAGCCATTCAAGTCAATGGGGTACAGGTGGGAGATTCCCCCGCCGCCCTCAATCCCTCTCTGACGAGTGGGACCGTGTACCAAAACACCACGAATAACTACCAAACACTTTATATTCCGCTCACCTATTCCCCGACCTCTACGGTGTCTGCCACCTGCGCCATAGCTTTAGGCAGCAGCAGCACCCCTCCCACCATTTTTACTAACGTCGAACCCGCCGGACTGACTACAGGCCGCGTGGAAACCGTCACGTTGCGGATTCCCCCGCAGTGGTACTACTCTGTGTCACTCGCCAATGCTCTTCTCGGCACCGTCATCGGGGTCCAAGAATAGGTTTTAATTCAATGCGGCGGGGGGAAAATCCCCCTATAAAGAAAGGACGCTCCTATGCCTAATCCTCCTAGTGGAACCATTACCCAACTATCCGGCATTCCCGTGTTCGTCTCGACGGATAGTACGGGAACCTCGGTGGTTCCCACCACTGAGTATACAAATGCAAACGGGGTCTGGATTCCCCGCCCGACCGACAAAACCGGATATCCTTTGAATAAAGGAGCCGGACGCAATACGCTACTCACCAGTGGAACCATGACGTTTAGTGCTGGGGCTTCAAGCGGAACACAACAGTCCGTCTTAGTGAGTCTCCCCGCCGTCTCCCAACCGGACGCCCTATATCTGGTCAGTCTCATGAATCCTACAGGCACTCCACAAGGGTTAACGGTCACCGTGGGCACCAGTGGCAGTGTGGGGAGTAATTTGGCGGCCTCGACAACGTATTACTATGCGGTCTCCGCAGTCGGGCCGTGGGGGGAAACCCTCATTGGTTCCACGGCGAGTGGCACCGAAGGATCCACGGCCTATCCCATTAGCTTGAGTTGGAATGCCCAAGGCGGGGCCACCTCGTACAATATTTACAAAGGCACCTCCGCTAGCGGGGTGGATCTCTTAGCGACAGGCACGACCGGAACCAGTTATACCGACAGTGGCAATACGGCCACCTCCAGTACTGCCCCGCCGACTTCCAGTATGCAAGGACCCGGAACGAGTGTTACCGCCGCCTTTTCCGTTGCGCAAGTGTTTGGTACCACCACGACCTATTATGCCGAAATCACTAGCGTCGATGTGGCCGATGGGGTGACCCAATCCTACCTGGTGCAAGGGTGGTTATTGGGGGATGGGGCCAGTCAGTTGCAGGTGAGCCTCGATAATGGGGCGAGTAACCCGGCGGGCTCCGTGTGGTATGAGGTGACCATGGTATGACCCTGAGCAATCAGATTCTCCGACCGCGGGGGATCACGCCCGGAAATACAACGTATGCCAGTGTGATTCTCGCGGATCACCCCGTGGCCTATTATCGGTTGAACGAAACGGGAGGCACCTCAGCACATGACAGTTCGGGGCACGGCAATGCGGGGACGATTCTCGGGGGGGTAACAAAAAATCAACAAGGATCGTGGATGGGATCCGCCGCGATGCAGTTTGATGGGAGTACGGGATATATTGTGATTCCCCCCGCGTTTTGGTCCAAGCAAACCCCTACAAATTTTTCCGTTGAAGCATGGATTACCCATGCCAGCCAAGGTGTTCTCTTAGGAGGTCAATCGACTTCGGTAGGTAGTACCCCGAGTAGCGGGTGGAACCCTCTCTTATGGATTGACGGAGGTTCCCTATACGGAAATGCTTTATCCCAATCGGGTTCAGGGTTGAGTGGCACGATTCCGGGTAACAGAGAGTCCTCTTATTGCGCTCTGGTTGCCAATAACGGGAGGTCATACCTTTATCTCGATGGGCAGTGCATTGCCACTAAAGCGCAATCCCCAAACTATAATAATGGGGTGATTAATTACCTTCAAGTAGGGGTCTGTTATACGAAAAACTGGAATGGTACTTCGGGCGGGTGGTTTTATTTTGACGGAAATCTTGATAACCTTTCCATTTATTTTGAGGCGCTTTCCCCCGCCCAAATTCAACAACACTACAACGCTGGGCGCACGGCCTTGCACATGACAGGAGGGATCACCGTATGATTCTTTCTCCCCCGCGCCTCACAGCGATTCAAGGATCCCCCCGCGACCCCTATACCCTGAAATCCGGGGCCTATGGGATCGCCACGTTAGGCCAAACATTAGAGGGGTGGCAGAATCACGGGATCAGCGTCACATCTCAAGGATTCGCCTTACCGGGAAATGGTCAATATGCTTGGCGGGACGATGGCCGGATCTTGCGTCGCCTCCAGTTTGACATCCAGTCGAGCGAATTGGGCGATGTCTTTTTTGGATGCAATGATAGTGGACAGGGCACCATGTTCCGACTCGATACGCGGGGAGGGGACTATCCCGCAGGATTTGGAACCACAGATAGTTGGACCAAGTGGAATGGCCCCTCCAGTGGTTTCTTTCCCCGCCCCAACACCTGGTACACTGTCACTCTCGATCTCACGGAGTCCACCGCCAGAGCGGTCATTGTAGGTGGCGCGGGGGGGGGGGGGTAACTCTCTCCACAACATATACCCCCTATGGGACCGCCATCGGTCTCCAAGGCGATCTTTTCGGAAGTGGGACCACTTATATCCGACATCTAACGGTGTACGTCTAACCGAGGAGAACCATAATAAAAAGCGGGGGGCATTCCCCCCGCCGAACCTTTAAAACCCTTTAATTGTTCCCCCACAAAAAACCAAAGGATGATGAACAATGACGCACTATATTGAAACCCGAACCCTTTTACGCCAGCTCCACATTCCCGTGAAACCGAACGGGGGGGAAACCCCCGACTTTATTCACGCGATTCGTCACTTCCAAACCCGGGAAGGATTAATCCCCACCGGACAATGGACGCCCACCCTGCTTAAACGGTTACGGCGTCGAGTTGCGGCAGGAGATCCTGCCACAAAATCCTAATCCGATCCGGATGGGCGTGGTGTGTGGCCGCCGTTTGCGCACATTGTGCTTTCTCCTGTCGTAATTCGGGGTGTTGATAGGCGTCCCAGAAGGCCGTCTGCCAATCTTTGGGGTGGGTAGTCCACCATTGCATACCGGGCTCTTGCCAGTCGGGGATCCCCCCCGCCGCCATCGGTTCTAACCGGGTAGGAATGCGCCATGCGCCTTCGGGGGGTACCCAATCTTCATATCCCCCCGCTCCTGCCGGAATAATCAAAGCGGTGTGATGCATGGCCGCTTCCACATGGGGCATCCCATAACCTTCCCCCCGCGAAGGATGCACCAACACATCAATCCCGGCATAAAACTGCGCCATTTCGCGGGGGGTCCACGCCCCTAACCATAAATAAGTGGGGGGAATCCGATACGCTTGCTTCCGATAGTGCAAATCCCGCCAAATCATGATGTCCGTTTGTACCGGAGACGGAAACCCTTTGACAATCAGAGCCACATCATCCTGATCGGTAAACGTTTGCCAAAACCATTCAATGGCATCGAGCAACATTTTCCGGGGCACAAACTGACTCACCATGCCAAACACGGTCCCTGCACGGCGGGGGGGAGGACTCACGGCGGGGGGATCATACGGAATCGGCAGGACATGCAGGGGCACGGTAACCCCACTCATGCGAGCTATCGCGGCCGTCCATGCCGACCACGTGAGCAATCCCTTTTGCTGATTAATCTGTTGGACCCAGGTGGAGGGATAGGGCGTGGCATCCCACCCGGAATAAATCCAGCCGGGGGGGAGATCCCCCAATAACCCTGGCACCATATGATAAATCGGGGTGGACATCGGGGCTTGCAGTAATGAGCGGGGATCCCCCGGAATCACCCGACGGTACAATGCCTGAATCGTGTCATCATTCCAGAGGACAGTATTCGGGGGTTCCGTGGGGAGAATGCCCACCGTTGGCAACAACGGCAGGATACGCCGAGCACTTTCGGCATAGGATGAGGTATTGGCAATACCACCGACCCAAATAATCAACGAGATCCCCCCCAACTCAGCTCTTGAATATTCACAACGGGACCCGGAACCCCCGCGGGGGGGACCCTTTCCGATTGCAATAAGGCCTCCCACTGATCCACCATAGCGTCAATGGTTAAGTGTTCTACCTGTTTCCGGGATTTGAGGGCAATGCGGGATCGGGTTCCCCCCGCCGCCAACCATTGCTCGACTTTTTTCACGATGGCTTTTCCATCCACTCGCGCTTGTTTAATGTTTTCGGCCTCCCAACTCCATGCGGCCACGGGGACAATTTCCTCGGGGGAGGCCCAATCCGGCATCGACGCATAATTCCCGACAATCGCCGGAACTCCGCATAAGCGACTTTCCACCGGAGTTAAGCCAAACCCTTCGCTCATGGCCGGATGCACTAACACATCACAGGCCCAATAGACGTCCCGCAAAAATTCCAAATCTACCCCTTTTTCCTGAGAAACCCCGGGCACCCACTGAACACGGCCCCATAACTGATAGCGATCCACAAACTCCATCCAATCATATTGGTCATGCCCGTCTTGCGGCGGCATACGGAGCAAGAATTGGATCTCGGGATGCCGTTTCGCCAATTGTCCGGCCACCCAAAACCAGAGCGGAATATTCTTGCGGGGATGCCCCCGCCCCACATAGCCCATGACAAACGAAACAGGATGATGGAAAATCCGTTGCACCGCTGCCTGTTTTTCGGCGGGGGAAGGCACCCGCCAAAACGCCGTATCCAATCCGTGCGGAATAATCTGGACAGGTAAATGGGGCCACCGCGAATGCAACATCGTTTTTCCCCACGGGGACGCCAACACCGGAACGCTGAGAGCATTAAGTCCTATCCACGCCAGCGGCATGACATCACCATCATAGGCGACCCACCGGAACCACCGAGCCATCGGAGGCCGGGAGTACAGTGCGGGGAGCAACTTATAGTCATCGGTTAAGGTAATGAGCGTCCACGTCTTATCGTACTCCAAGACGCCTTCCCATCCGGTTTTGGGATGCACCGGAAATGGCAATCCGGTCTGGTGGGGATCGAAGTCGGGGGGGAGGGGAGGAAGACTGACCGTCTCGACGGTATACCCTTTCTGGTGGAGTCCCCCCGCCAAAAAGCGGGTTTGGAGGCCAAATCCGGTATCAAACGTGGGGGAATCCGAAGCAATTACGATATTCACGAAGTAGTAAAGCCACCTTTACAAAAAAATCTTTGGTGACCTCAAGGCAGGAATTATTCCGATTATAACATGGATAACGGGGGATTGTCAAGAATTCCCCGCCGAATCCCCGAAGAAACGCGGGGGAGATCTTGACAATCCTGTCAAAATACAGTATACTATAGATATTCCTGCACAGGGCGTAAACACACTTTAACGATTAAAGGGGACAGTGCCACTTATGCAGGCTATTACGCTACCGTCGAAAGATGCGCTGACGTTAACCCTCCTCAGTGATCTCCACGTAGGCAGTCGCGAATCCGACCATACCGCTATTCAGCGCGTCTTGCACCAACTCGACACCGATCCGGATCTCTATGCCGTCCTCATTGGCGATCTCGCGAATATGGCCCTCAAGGAAAGCAAATCCGACATCTATCAATCGGCCTTAAATCCCCAAGAAGAATTAGAACTCCTGCAAAAATGGTTAAGCCCCGTCAAACATAAACTCTTGGCCGCCGTGCCCGGCAATCACGAAATGCGAGCGTGGCGCAGCGCGGGGTTGGATGTGACGGGGATTTTGGCGCAGTATTTGGATATTCCCCACGCGGATACCGGACTGGTGATCCAGCAATCCGTAGGTACCATCCCGTACACGATCTTTATTCATCATGGGGTGCTCAGCGGGGGGAGGACCACCGGCAAGTTCGAAAGCAACCGCCGCCTTGCTCAAATGGTGGATGCCGATTGCTACCTCAGTGGGCACTTGCATCATGGGTATGTGATGCGGGAAGCCCACTTTCGTCCGGGAACTGCTGGATTGGAACGGCATGAGCATCTGCATGCGGTGTGTACGTCTTTTGTGGGGTATGAACCCTATGCGGAATGGAGTGGATTTCCCCCCGGCGTGGTCCGTCCGATGTATCTCGCTTTTTCCCCGACAATTAAAGATATTACCGTCACGTTTTGAGGAGGGTTTTGTCATGATTAAATGGCCGGAGCCGGGGGATCATCACCCCTTTGTCCGCTTAGCGCAACGGAAACTGACCCAACTAGGCTATCACGTGCCCGAGAGTGGCACCTATGATACGCTGACATCTCACGCGATTCATCAATTTGCCCAAACGTATCAATTGTCGGAAAGTCCCGATCAGATCGGACGGATTTGGCTTGTCCTCTGGCGGGAGTCGGGTAAACGCCCTCTAGAAAGGAATATTGTATGAGTACCCTCAGTCCCTTATGGAATGGACAGATGGGGTGGATTTGGGAAGTGTGGGGGATGGGTTCCCCCGCCGCGATTGCCGATCAAGCCTTGGCTCTCAATCTCCATACCCTCGCCATTAAAGTCGCCGATGGCACTAATTATTGGTCGGGCACCCAACCCGCGATTCAAACTCTCCAAAGCCAAGGATACCCCGTATTAGGGTGGCAGTACATTTATGGGCAGGATCCGGCGGGGGAAGCCATGACCGCGATTCAAGCGATCCATGATGCCCAACTCAGCGGCCTGATCATTGACGCGGAAATCGAGTACCAAAATCTGAGTAATGCCGGAGCCGCCGCCTATACGTATATGACCACGATTCGGAAAGCCTACCCGGATCTCCCGATAGGATTCACGTCCTTTGGGGATTGGAACTATCACCGGGGAGTGCCGGTCAGCATCTTCAGTAAATATGTGGATGTGTTACTGCCGCAGATTTACTGGCAGACCATGCAGTGGCCGATTCAAACCGCATGGGATACCTGCATGGCCTCTTATCAACCCTTTAAGCGTCCAATTATTCCTTTAGGGCAAGCGTATGGGAATGTCTCCCCCGCCGAAATTCAGCAATTCACACAAAACGCACTGAATGCCCAATGCCCCGGGATTGCGTGGTATCGCTTGGGGGATATCAATGCGGCTATTGAACAGAAAATCGGGGGCATGTGGTGGACAAAAAATCCATGGAAAAGTGTCGCTACAGAACAAGTGGCCTACTATCTCAATGTAGGCGGGGAATCCCTTCCGCTGACACAAACCTGGTCCAGTGCCTTGGAAACAGCCGTAAAAGCGTTTCAATCGGCGCATCATCTTACCGCAGACGGCATTGTGGGGAATGACACATGGCATGCGTTGTATCGGGTGACTCCCCCCGCGCACCAGACTACCCCTTCTGATCCTTTTGCCCCCTACACGCAAAAAATTGCACAACTAGAAACACAACTGACCACGACCCAAAATGATTTAGCCCACGCCAATAAAATTTTGGCGGGGATTAAATCCCTGATTAATTAAAGGAGTTGGCTCATGACCACGTTACAAATTCTCGGCGGGATTCTGATCTTCTTGTTTATTGTCGGCGCGGGGGTTATCAAACTCTACGGAGACAAACTCAAGCAAGACTTGATCACCTTTCTGCAAGATCATCATGTGAAGAATGCTGCACAAGATGCCAATATGATTCTGACAACCCTCGGGACCGTTGCGGATATGGCAGTCCGCGCCGCCGGAGCTCTCGGCCTCAACGGAGCCGAACTGTTAGCCCAAGCGGAAGCCGACGCCTCGCAACTCGCGGGGGAATTCGGCCTCACTTTTACCCCGACACAAGTGCAAAAAGCGGTGCAAGCCGCTCACCAAAAAATCTACGGAGACCCGACGCATGCCCCTGCTGGAACCGCTTCCACCTAATCCCATGTTTCCCTTTACCGAGTATGCCACGATTCTCTGCGAGGCGCAGATTGCGGGGGATCCTTCCCCCGCCGTCGAAGCCATGCAACCGTGGATTCACTATGTCAGTCGCTACCTCTTTCGGAAAAACCGCACCTTGATTACGCAAGGATTGGCTGGGTACTACACCGATGCCGAAGATCTTGAACAAGAATTCTGGCGGCGGTTTCTGATGCGGTGGATGAAAATCGTGCCGCAGGATCGCTTGTTGTATCAAGCGGTGCAATGGATTTTTGGGGAAATCTTGAAGGATTGGCGCAAGAATTGGCGGGGGGAAAAATCCCCCCCGCCCCTTTCCCTGCAACAACTCAATTTAAAGGACTGGTGACATGCCCGCACGTTTTCGTTATACGTTAAAACCGGATACCCCTTTGGTAACCGATAAACATTTTGCCTTACGGGGAAATTATATTCCTCTTCCCCCCGCCGTCGATCTTTCAGCATTTTGTGGTCCGATTAACAATCAAGGCAACATTGGCGATTGTTCGGGCGAAGCGGGGAGTGAACTTGTGGAATGGTATTTGAACGCCCAACAGAAACCCTTTGTTCGGTTAAGTCCCATGTTTGTCTATGCCTGGGAACGCATTTTGGCGGGGGATCTCAACCAAGATGGGGGAGCTCGCCTCCAAGACGACGCGCAAGTCCTGACTACTAAAGGGGTGGCCCCCTTAGCCGTCTGGCCGACCAATCCCTCGACCCTCTTTACCGCCCCCTCGGAAGAAGCCAATCGTCAAGCCTTGGCCTACCGCATGGCAACCGCCTATCGACTCCACGGCCTCTCTGATATTCTCCAAGCGTTGGCGCAAAAGCATGTACCGCTAATCGGAATTCTGGTGTTCCCCGCCTTTGAATCCGATGCGGCGCTCCAAACGGGGCATGTGCCCATCCCGCAACAATTCACCAATGCTCTCGGAGGGCATGCCTTGTTAGCGGTCGGGTATGACCTAAAAGCGCAGTGGGTCAAGGTGCAGAACTCATGGGGTCCGCAAGTCGGAGATCATGGATTCTTCTATATTCCTTTTGCCTATCTCGCGGCGGCGTTGATGTCGGCATGGGTGATTTTACCGGAGGATTCCCCCGCGCCGCAAGATGCCAAACCGGAAGCGCCTCCTGAAAAAACGGCCGCAGTACCCAAGGCAGAAAAACCCCCGGCACCCAAATCCCGAAAAAAATCCGCTTAAGATTGACCCCTTTTCCTCACGGAAGAGGGGTCTTTTTTTGATCACCGATTGATCACCGGTAGACCAAAAAAGGGTCTTTTTGAGGGGTTTGTCCCCCCGCGCCCTGTCTTACATTTTGCCCCGAAACCGTGAATTCATGCGCTTGACAAGGAAATCTCCGTGAAGTATAGTACTAAAGGGTTTGGCTTTACACGCAGGGGGTCACAGGTTCGAGACCTGTTCCGCCCACCACCAAACCCTTACACCATCAGCCTTTCAGCCTTCACCTAATGTTCTCGGTGATCACCGTTTTTTCTGTTGATCACGTCTGGATCACCGAGCATCTAAGGAGAGTGATCACTACGGCGGGGAATATTACCAAACGCAGCAAAGGCGTGTACTTAGTCCGGATCGCGTTAGGACAAGATGCCCAAGGCAAACGCCAGACCCTCACCAAGACGATTCACGGGTCCCGCGAGGATGCCGAAAAGTATCTCACCGAAGTGTTACGAGAGCGGGACTTAGGGCAACTCGCCCCGCAGCGCCACCATCCCCAAACCTTTCAGACCGTGGCGCAAAAATGGCTCACCATGACGTTACCCAAAGTCGCTCCGCGCACCCAACACGATTACCAATACTTGACCCAAAAAATTTTATTGCCCCATTTTGGCACGATGCCGTTAGTCCAAATCACGGCGGGGGATCTCGAAGATCACCTCTATGCGGTGATCACGGATCACGGCCTCCGCACGGCTCGCTATTGCCAGATGCTCTTGCATCAAATTTTTAAACGAGCCATTCGGGATGGGATTATCCCCCGCAATTTAGTGTCCGATGTCAGTCTCCCCAAGGAAAAACCCGCTCCGTTTTATGTGATTCCCCCCGCCGACCGATCCCGGTTTGTGGAGGCCGCCAAACACTTAGCGTATTATGGCCCCTTTATTCTGCTCTTATTCAGTGCGGGATTGCGCCCCAGTGAGGGGATGGGCCTGTACTGGAAAGACTGGGATGCCACTACAAATATTGTGCACGTGCAGTACACCCTCGATATGGATGATCGGCATAAATATGTGCGAAAAGCCCCCAAGACCCCCCAGAGTCGCCGGGCAGTCCCGCTCCCGGACTGGATGCGTCCGATTCTCCAAACCTTTCGCCAACAATTAACCGAGGGAGGATATACCCAAGAGTGGATGTTTCCCACCCAGCGGCGGGGGGGACCCATCAATCGCCGGAATTTCCTCAAACGGATTTGGAAACCTTTTCTGCAAGACTTAGGACTCCCGGACACCATGCGCTTGTATGACCTGCGCCATACACACGCGACGATGCTTTTGGAGGCCGATGTCCATCCCCGGGTGGTGTCAGAGCGGTTAGGGCATACGTCCGTACGGATGACTCTAGAACGGTATTCGCATGTGTTGCCTCACGTGCAAGAAGCGGCGATTCAAGCCTTAAATCAATTTGGAGAGTAAAAGATAGTTCCCCCCGCGAAAATTTTCGAGGGGGGGAACCCATCCTCAATACGCCATGATGCTATCTGCATTCCAATTCTCCGGCCACAAATCATTGCCTTCGGATGAAATCCGAAAATCGTACCATGTACTCTTTTTGATTAAGAGGCCGGGAGGCACTTCCCAATCCACGCGAAAGGCCCCGTCCGTGCCCTGTTTCACCACAACGGTTCCGGGAAAGCGATTCGATCCTTGCCACAAGGTTAACCCCTGCATCTGCAACACTAGGTCAAAAATGTCCTGACCTTGGTGGCGTTGTAGGGGGAATGTGAACAGATTTTGGGCAGGAGAGGGAAGAGACGATTTCAGTCCCGAAGGAAATGTACCCAAGAGGGCAGAATTTCCGGACGGCGACGAACTGACCGATACCGAAGGACTTCCCGAATTCGATGACGGAGAGGTCGAAGGGGATCCTGTTGGGGTCGAAAAGGACACCGCTGGCGAGGAGGAGGGGGTTACAGGGGGTGACGATGAGGGAAGAGCCTGAACCCCTTGAGAGGAAGAGGGCGCGGGGGGAACAAAATAATTGTAGGCCAAGATTCGTCCCCCCGCCAAAAGCAATCCTCCTACTCCGGCAATCCACACGAGTTTCCATCCTGTTTGCATGAATATCACCCCCTCTCAGTGATGTCACTTAGAATACTCACCCCACCTAAAACCCCTCCTACTCCCATGGCAATTTCCGGGCCAGGGTCGCTTGCAGATCCCGATCTGCCCGGCGGTGACACGCGAGGAGGTACATCCGATGCAGTTGGTGATTCCGAATCTTGAAGAGGATCCACGGAATGCCCGGAATCCCCCACGCGCCTATCCACAGCCACTGATCCATAGTGAGATGCATCATCCCCGCCGCCTTTCGGAAGGTTTCCTTCATTTTACTGCAACATGCTCCACAATGCCTAGCTTTTGCGCAAGAATTCGCGGGGGAAAATATCCTACCACGCGATTGACTTCCTGCCCCTTTTCCAACACGACGAGTGTAGGCAAATGCAAGATGTTGTACTGTGCGGCGAATTGGGGATTCTCTTCAACGTTGACATGGTGGAGGGGGAGTCCCCCCGCCGCCCACTCATCCAGGGTAGGATGCAATTTGAGGCACGGTTGACACCAGGGAGCCCAAAAATCGAGAATTTCCATCACTGAACCTCCTCTTTCTCAACGGTACTGATCCAAGTGCCCACACAAAGCCATTCATTATGGTCTTGCTCCACTTGCACAATGGATCCTTCCCCCGCGTGCACGGGCGTCTGCACCGTGAGGGCGGCGGGGGGAAACACCCCCATCCCCGTCGCCACAAATATCTTCTCGGCCCGATCCCATTGAGGACTATTGAAAAAATGCGGAATATGGTCTTGAGGAGAGGGCGTGGCAATAATACGCAACGTTTCTGCGGAGATACACTCCCCGTCGTGATCCTCCCCCCGCGTAGTCAAGAGGGGTTGAAAGTAGACATCTTGTTGTTGCACCAACATAAAGAATTCTCCTTTCATGATAGAATGGATTCTAACGCGGCAATCCGATGTGCTAAATGGGCATCGTGGGTCTGCCGAAATTGCCGCCAGAGGGTAGCGAGTCGTTGTTCGAGGGTGGTACGGGATTCCTGGCTCATCGTGTCACCTCCTCTTCTTGTGGAGTCTGAATTTCCGTGAGGGACCATGTGACGGGGACGGGGGCATGATTCAGCGGGGGGAGTTGATCCACCCACTGAGCAATCGACCGATATCCTTCGGGCCCTGGGGCAGTCTGTTCCACGGCGCGAATCCACGCAATACAGTCAATGAGACTTTCGGGAGAAAGCCAATAGACCGTGTGATTTCCCCCCGCGAGATACTGTCCGTGATGGCAATTCGGAATAAGGGTTTCGCCAATCGAATAGGCAAACCCCCGTGTGAACCCCCGCCGTAAATCCCCACACACGGGGCACCACACCTCATGGACATGACTCCCATAGCGCAAGAGATTCCATTCCTGTATCGGAGAATAGGCCCCTTGGAGTCGGGTAGCTAATCCCTCTACGAGAAACCCTTCATGCCAACGGGGATAGTGACTCAACAGATGCAAGACATCAAGCGGAGTCACACGACGCTGAAATTCGGGAAAAGCACGATTCCCCCCCGAATCTGAGGAGTCAAGTTCTCCCGAAGGGGACTCCCCTTCAGTTAAGAAGGGAGGTAAATCTAACATCCGCGTCGATGGGGGAGTGTCGGACTCCGATTCGGCGGGGGAAGACAACCGATCAAAAAGCCTTTTCCAATCCATCATACATCACTCCTTTTGAGAATTTTTAATTGGGTGATCCTAGGGGAGATCCGAATAAAGCTTAAGGTCGGGGGGGAATAAGTAAGGCGTACGACATTCTGTCCGCAGGGCGTGGAAAAATCCACAAACTCATGAGGCACTCCTTGCCCTCTAGACCAATCAATCAACGTGTCATGTATTGGGTTAAAAATTAGATCTGACACAAACGCCAAGGATTCCCAGTGTTGATGGAACAAACAATAAATGTGACTAAAGGCTTCAGGGGGGTGACAAAGTAACTGATGACAAGTCCATTTAGCAGCATCTTCGGTACACGGAAAGGATTCGGGGTCTTCCCCCGCCGAAATGTTGGACACTAATCGTGAATAGTTCATAATTGATTACCCCTCTTCAAGATTTTGAAAGCAATAGGATCACTCAAGTACCCATTATTCGAAGAGAAACGCAACACGTTTTCTTGAATGGCCCACACATAGCACACCAAATCACAAGGAGTGAACGTCAAAACCCACATCTCACTCGCCGTAGGAGGGCGGGGGGTGATATTCAAGAAAGTATGACTCCCAGTTAAGGATAGGCGAATGTCGCGTTCGCGGGGGGATCCTTCAATCTTTTCCCATTGGGCATGACTCACACAATAGATGTGGGTCAACGCCCCATAATAATAATGTTCTAACTCGCTTAATGCCCACTGTGCAGCAGCTTGAGGAGTAGCAAAGGATTCGGGGGTTTCCCCCGCCGAATTTGAAGCTAAGAGTCGGGAATAATTCATTCGACATTCCTCCTCAGAATTTTCCACCGTACTTCGGTATCTATCAAAGAAGTGTGTATTTCCGTGGTGTAGAGCAAGGATTCCTGCTCAAACAATTCATATTCCGACTCCCCACACGGAGTGAGAAAGGTATAGGCTTCCCATCCCTTTTCGCTAGAAATCACACCGAGATCCACTAATCCCAAGAAGGTTACCCCCGCCAGGATATCTTCCCAAAGAGCATGTTTCGGACAATAGCATTGATTCCACCACCACCCCACTTCATCAAGAGCATTGAGCAGCCATTTCCCCGCCGCTTGGGGTGAGGGAAGCGATTCTGGAACCTCCGAATCGCGGGGGGAAACTAACAACCGTGAGAAATCCACAATTAGTACCTCCTTAGCCTTTCAAAAAAATGCGATTCTCCCAAAACAATCCCAACCAGCAATCTCCTGTGGCATACGGCCCGATTTTCCAAAAAGAATGAGGAGAGTCTGCTTCTTCCATCACGTAATAGGACCGGCCACACGGAGTAGGAAACTCAGCCGACTTCCACCCAGTTATCAGATTAATGGTTGCGATATCATCCAAATAATAGATAGGGTCGGGAAAATGAGTAGAAGGATCCTCTTCCCAGACCTCATGCCGGGGACAATAACACTGCACGGAGTCTGTAGCGCGAATAGCATTGAATATCCATTTCCCCCCCGCCTGTGGGATAAACAAAGCCCCTGGGGTCACCGGATCGCGGGGGGATAATCTTAACCACGATTCAACCATCCGAATTCCCAACCTTTCGGAGAATTTTTAAAGAACACCAATTCAATTTGCCTAAAGACAGAATTTCTCCCGTTTCGACAAAAAATAACGACTGGTCTGAAAGAGTCGGCCAAGACCCCAACGTATACCGTGTTGCATACAATCGGTGTGCTTGCGCTAAACACGGAGTATAGACAATCATTCTCGAAGGGAACATTTGCTTGGGGGTTAAATGACGCCAAGACCCCCGCGCATAAACAGCCTCTCGTTTTTGTTGTAGAAACTCTAACGTTGTTGTTTTCGCTAACGGCTCCCACCGCTGATGAGCTACACAATACAAGTGAGTCATCTCATCCAAGTCCTCAAGCCATTGTTGCAGAAACACGTGTTTGGCTTCTTCAGGACTCGTGCAGTAAAAGGGTTCCTCTTCTACATTACTCAATAAAGAAATCCGACCCCAATCCACTAGAATTCCTCCTTTCGGAGAAGCACTACCTGAACAGATTCAATCGGTCCCGTCGAAGTCACTTCTCGGCGGGAGTTTAAAAAGAATTGCCCCCATTGAATAACAGAGGCGGGTCCGAGAGTGTACAAAGTGAATTGGTCCGTTTTATGTTCTGCGCAAGGTGAAGGAAAAGAGAAGGGAAGTCCAGGGATAGGAATTCTTCTCCTCAAAAACCCTGAAAGAGAAAGAAAATAAGTTTTAAAATCGTAACCGAGTTGACTTTCAAAACACGCGGAAAGATAATGAGAGGTAAGGGGTTCCCACTTCTGATGCCCTATACAATACATGGCAGTAAAGTCCTTAAAATCCTCGTAAAGCCACGACTCCATAAAAACCTGATAGGCTTCTTGGGGAGAAGCACATTGAATGGGGTCTCCCCCCGCCGAAACAGTACTAGCCAACAACCGGGAAAAATCCATTTAATTCCCACCTTTCTAAGCCTTTCTAAGAATACGCCACGCCACTGCATGGATCGGAGTAAAAGTCTGTTGTACAATATTCCCAATCCGTAAACTATTCACGGTATCCACCCATAACTCGTTATCAATCCCGCGCAAATGATAGGCCGAATCATCACACGGGGTGAAAATCATGAAGTTATTACACGTGGCACAGCCCCCAAAGGGAACAGTCTGAAGTTGTGTGAGTCTCGACCGCACCCATTGATCAAGGTCTTCCCAGTGTTGATGAAGAGGACAGTACAGTTGATCAAAATGATCTAAGTGATTAATCGGCACGACGACTGAATGCACCCAATTTCCCGCCTCAAGTGCAGAAGAAAATGAGTGGAGGGGTTGTCCCCCCGCCGAATTGTTCGATAGTAATCGGGAAAAGCTCATAAGAATCCTCCTTGCTCTCGTTACATATTCTGATTAATCCCATTTTAATCCCGTAACAGATGGAATGCAAGGGGGAGGGGAGATTCCCCCCGCGAAAATTTTTAATCGTGCCACTGCCACCGTAAATGCACTCCCACCTGATCCGCCAATTCCAACATCGACCCCGTATTCTGAATCACCACCGTACACGAATCTCGGAGCGATTCCACCGCTTCGGAGGGGTGGGAGAGATCCCCCACCGCCCCATCCCGTGCCCGTAACCGGGCCTGACGCACGGCGGGGGGAGCCTCAATGTACCACAAGGGGCCAAATGCCCCCAAAGCTTCCGCTTCACGGGGATACCGAATATCGGTAATCACCCACCGACACGCCGCGTGATAGGTCACGGTTTGTTGCACGACCTGAATAAAGGCATAGGGGTTTTCCCCCCGGATGGCATCCCCCACCAATTGATAGGCCCGACGATGTTTTCCCGGCCCCAATAATTCCTCGACAAAGGCTTTAATAGGCGCGGCCAAGGCAATGGGGGTATAGTCCCATCCGCTGTGGAGCATGTGCGCTACGGTGTCTTTCCCTGCCCCCGCCGGACCCACTAACCCGATCACGCGGGGGATGTCCTCTACGTTAACTGTCTTAAGGGTAGGACAATGTAATCCCATGAGGGCACCTCCGTATTCGTAATTCGCATGGGGGATTGCGTCCCCGTAATTTGACACTGGCAGACCGAGTCTTCAGGCAATCCCTTTAATCCTTCCCACACATACCGGGGATTAAAGAGGAGTTCCGGGGATTCCCCCGCCGCCTGTTGCATGGGGATTTCTTCTTCAGATTGACCTTGATCCGCCGTAATCACCAGGCGCACCACCTCTTTATCCAGAATCCAATGCAATGGATCCCCTTCACGCCCATTCATCACCGTCATGACCCGCTCCAACGCCTGACGCAAAGGGCCCGTGTCAATATGCATTGTGGCGATAAAGTCCTCGGGAATGACCCGGTGAAAATCCGGATACTGCCCCGCCAATAGCCGCACTCGTAGCGTCGTCGTGGGCGTCCGGAATTCGGCAATTTTAGGCGACCACCGATACTCCGTTAAATCTGTCCAGCGCCCGATTTCCTGAATTGTTTTGACAGGGAACAACGCGGGGGGGAGATCCCCCGCCGTGCCTTTCCACCGGGCCAACCGGGATCCGTCTGTCGCCACCCACTCCACTACCCCGTTAGTGACAGCAGCCATAATGCCCTGTAACACCGGGCGATTGCCATTGGGTTTTTCTACAGCAAACGCTAGATGTTTCATTAAGGCGGTAAAGGGGAGAGTGTCCCCCGCCACCCACGGAATATCTTCCTCTAAGGCAAAGCCTTGGGGGACTCCCGCTGGATCCGACAGGCCAAACCGTGACTGCGTCCGCGTCGAAGTGCCTTTCACGTGCAGGAGGGTCTTGTCAATTTCAAGTAGGAGGGATCCATCTTTGATTTTCGTGACATACGCTTGAAGAGGAGCAATCGGTGTGGTAATGGTCAACACCTCATCCAAAAAGCCGGTATAGGAAATCTGCGTCACGTATTCATGGGTCAAATCCGTAGAACGAAGGGTTAACGGCCCATTGGGAGTAAAATGCAATTCCCCCAGATTCCCCCCCGCGTGAATCCCCGTAGCAAACGATTTGGCTCCTTGTAAGGCTTTATCGAATTCTAATTGACTGACGGTAAGTTTGATCATGAATTTATCCTTTCTGGGGGGATTCCCCCCGCGTGAATTTCCCAAGGAATCCGGCCTTGGTCTAATACATCCAACCCATCCCGATGGCGAAAGGGTTCCGCAATCACCACCCGAGCCACCCCCGCATTCGCAATGGCGAGCGCACAGGCTCGACACGGCGCAGTAGTGACGTAGAGAGTTTTATCGACCGCCCGATTCTCAGCAAACAAAAGCGCATTGATTTCGGCATGGACACTCCATTGGCAAGGCGCGGGGGGATGCTCCCCACACAATGCCGCACAATGCGGATAGCCTTGCGGACTGCCGTTGTATCCCGTACTAAGCACACGGCCTTGTTGATCGACTACGACCGCTCCCACTTTCCGACGCACACAGGTTGCCCGTTGTGCGGTAGCGTGAGCTAATTGGAGAAAGTACTCATCTTTCGTGGGGCGCATTCGTTTCCGTCCTTTCTAGCCATTCGACGTGCTTTTGTAGCGATTTCCAAGAAGGATGAGCCTTTCCCCCGCGCCGTTTGCGACACACCCATTGATGTGGCGCGGGGGTGTCCACCCAGGACCCGAATGAAACGCCTGACACGGGGTTGGCCACCTGAACCCATAACAATAGCCATAACGGGCAGGGATTCTTCGAAACCTCTGATAAATACAAGGGGCAGTGGTCACAATTCTGTGCAAGGAATTCCATCAAATCGATCCGGGAAAGACTGTTAGGAGCCATCTTTGCACCCCATAGTAAGATCGTCCCATGCTGTTTGTAAGGGACTCTCTGTCAAATACCCGGCAGTACGCCAATTGGCTTCAATCTCTAATACTGCTTGCCAAAAGTCGGCATTAAGATGAGGATCCCCCGCCGGATGAGGAAGGGCCGCATACACCGGCACCCGAAGCGCTTCAGCATCCTCAAGGTGTTCCACAAGCCGATAGACTTGCCATTCAGTGACATCGCGCAACTGGTCATACTCAGAAAAAAACTCATGAACAAACCGGTAAGCTTGCTGACGTTGCCATGGCAGATCTAATTCGGATCGTAACGTTCGCCATAAGTGAGCATCGCCGTGATGTCCCCATCGAAGTAGCCCCTCTAGGTATTCTTCTACCGCTGTGGTTCCCAACGCCACCAAACACAGGATATACAACCATAATCCCGAATGGATCGCGAGGGATGTCCAAAGTTCATAAAGGAGAGCAATTCCCCCGCCGCATACGAGACTCACGCCCCAAGGATGGGCAATCCAACGCCACCGAGTTAGTGGGGTGGACCAGAGACGAGAGAGGAAGAGTCCCATAGAGAAGTCAACTCCTTTCGAATTAAGGGCAGCCAGTAGGCATCAGCGCTCAAAGGGGACAAGGAATTCCAGTGAAGCGGGGGGGAATCTCCCCCCGCGTCTTCTAAACTCGCTTTAATTTTAGCGAGATGCCGTAAAGCCACAGTGGATTGATGATAATCTTTCCCCGCCAACCACTGGACACTTTCCGGATGGTGCAAGATTTCATATCCCACACGAATCCCATACCACACATTCTCGGGATCGGCTTGCACCGATCCATACACGAGACAATAGCGCACAATCTGACCATCCACATAACCAAACCATTCCGTGAGTATCGCGTGCATGATGAGTCCTCCCCCCGCCGCCTACTCTTTAAAGAGTTGGGGCGCGTAATCTAACAAGGATTGAGCACAAACCTCACAATACCCGCGTTCCGCTATCAACCGAGACTTCACCTCGTTCAGTTTTTCCGCTTGCTTTTCATCTGGCATGAATGAGGTAAAAGTCGTCCGGAGCAACTGACGGGAATCTTGAAACAACCGTTGCCGGAAGGCTTTGGCGAGGCGGGGATACGAATCCCAATGGGGAGTATTCCCGGCGCGGTAATATTGGGCGAGGGTGGAGAGCACTTCAGCCCGAAACTTCTCCGCTTGGGTTAAAGTGACATTAATCGTTTCTTCAATGGAGCGGACGAACTTGCTGTCCGGATCTTTCCATTCCCCGGTAAACGGATCTTGGATTTTCTCCCCCGCGACAAGAGCACTAATCTGTTCAATATATTGCTTAAACAGGGTTTCCGCTTGGTCAGCAAAGGCGTGGAGGAAGGTTTCCTGCAAATCTTCCCGCGCAATATCGTTGTAGTACGTGCGAATCCCTTCAATGAGGGCCAATAGGGATTCCGCTTCGTTTTTCGCCATGCCCATATGATGATCGGACTTCAACGATGTGACCCAATGCAGGAGGAACTGATGGGTGGACACACATGAGGCGGTCGTGGCTAGCGGATCCAACACATCTAACAGGCGGCGGGGGGACAATCCACTGAGGCCTTCCTGCGGATACAATTGATGTTGTTCCTCCCAATACTTCTCCCGTTGCTGTGCGGTTTTGTTCTCCCCCCGCCCCCCATACCACAAGACTTTATCCAGCAAGGCCGCAATTTTATCATCGGCTTTGGCATTTTCACTGGTCACTCGCGTCATGGTAGCGTAGACGGCCATGACTTCAAACAAATGGGGGTCAGTATGCACCGGAGCCGTCCACAGTTTCTGATAGACGCGCTCTTCTTCCGGAAATTGCAAGGGATACGGGAATTGCACCACAAACATCCGGTCAATCAACGCTTCATTCTTCTTGTCCCCCGCGAAACGGTGATACTCGGTAAAGTTTGTGTGGGAAATGACCACTTCATCAATATCCATAAACCCGAATTTATGCGTTTTGAGCTGCTGTTCTTGTGACAGAGTCAAGAGGGGGTACAAGTGTTGCGTAGGGGCTTTCAACATTTCAACGAATTCCATTAATCCCCGGTTCGCCACATTAAACTCCCCATCAAACCGATAAGCGCGGGGGTCTGACCCGCCTCCATATTGACTCAACAGCGCCAGGTCTTCTTGCCCCACTAAATCGGTGTCGGACGCATCTTGCGGATCGGGGGGAGTATAGGTGCCAATCCCCACGCGGCCTCGGGAGGAAAAGGGGAGACTCGTGACCGGAATTTCCGCAAAATCTGTCGAAGCAAAGCGTTGCTGACACGCGGGGCACAAATGCCGCCGTTGCATCCCCGGACGCTTTAATTCTTGTGTCAGTGCCGTCCACAACTCATCCGGCAAGGCATTCAACGGATCTTCGTGTAAAGGGCACCCCGCAATCGCGAAAACTTGACCCTCTTCCGTTTGGGTATACCGTTCCAGGCCATCTTTTAAGGCGGTGGCAAGCGTACTTTTCCCTGATCCGGGAGCCCCCACCAGTAACAAAATCCGCTGTTTCAGGGAAAGACCAAATGCAGCAGCTTTAAAGAATTGCATCACATGATGAATGTGTTCATCAACCCCAAAGAGGATATTATCAAAAAAGTGATAGTGGGGAATTTTGCCGGAGGTGATCCCCCCCGCCTCGATCATGGCCCAAAGTCGTTGAGCCGCCGTATCCGTACTGTGGGGGTGCGTGGGAACAATGGTATCAATATAGTCCGCTAACGTGCCATTCCAAACGGGCACCACTGCCGTACGGGGAACTTGCTGAAGTTGCTGCCAGAGACTCATAAAAATTCCTCCTTAAGTTTCGGAATGTGTGAATTTCATACCCACCGGAATCCGCACACTGAGTGTGCGTCCCATTAATGTCGCTACAGCGGCAAACCATGCCGGGTCAATAATGGGTTCCACCTCGGGGAAGAGGTCTAATCCCCAAACACCATCCACTTGAATCGTTTTCGGGTTGAGCCACCGGAGCATCGGGGATCCCACACCCCGTTTCATGACGATTTGTCGTTGAATAAATTGATCAATGGCGTCTTCGAGTTTCTCCCCCGCGTGATAAAAACTCCACACGGGATTTGATTGTTCATCCTCTTCCGGACGGACATCCATCGGCAGCAGTTCTAATTGCTGAAACCGTTCTGGGGTTAAGGTGTGGTAGAGAAAAGATTGATCTTCATATTGTTGCATCAGAACACGGGGATCTTCTCCGGATTCGGCCACCATGCGGAAGAGACTACTGCCTAACCAGTAAGGATTCCCTGGGTGAGGCAATTCCACCGCGCTCCGCATAAACGCCTGTTCCCAGACGTTGTACTCCGTGCCTTCGGCCATGGCGAGTTCTTGATGCCAATAGGACGCCCATCCTTCGTTCATAATCTTGGTGGATTTCAACACATGGAAGTAATCTTCTTCTTGTTGAAAAATCCCCGCCAATTCCGCGACCCCATCAGGCCGAGCAAACGCTTGCAGAACATCGAGGGTATCTACTTGATTCCATGTAGGACGCCTCATGGTCACAAGGGCAGGATCTTTTTTCATTTCGGGGGGAACACTGACCCCCTGCACCGGGCGTTTGGCCCATCCGGGCAACCGCGGGGGGCTCTCCCGCTCCCAAGGAGGACTGCTAAACTGAGCCACGGTCACCATCAGATCCAGTGCGGTATAATCGTCCAACAGTTCCCAAAAAGGATAGATCTCATAGACTTTCCATTCTCCATCGCGGGTGGAGTCCATCCCCCGCCGATCTTTGTATCGACTAGCAAAGTCGCGTGAGGCGTCGGTAATCTTTTCCGACTGATTCTCAATCCAATGCGCATGGCGACTCCAATCCTCGGCCTCCAACCGATAGCGCGAATCGAACCGGAAGTTGTGCCGCATAAAATCGGTATGCCCCATAACGTGGGCAGCAATCAAATGCGCTTCCCCTTCGGAGAGGGTATTATCGATATAAGCTTCCATTGCGGATCCCCACACGACAAACTCATAAATACGTCCGGGGGATTGCAACATTTTGAGATAGGCTTCGCCGAAAGTCCAATGGGAAAACCGATTGGGCACTCCGTGGACAATGACGCGAACCATGAGATCCCGAGTAGCCTCGGTCCAGTAGATAGGACCGGGATCCCCCCCGCGTTCCTCCATTAATTGGCGTTGCCGCTGGTAACGGCGCGGGGAGAAAAGAGACTCTGGAGACATGCACCCACCCCCTCATCAGAATGTAAAGACACGATACGAATGACATCCTCGCCATACGTGTCAACCCACGCAGCCAACTCCCGAAAGATTTCGGTGCTGGAATTCATACTCATACCGCTATACGTGGGCAGCTGGGTATACACCCACCCCATTTGGGTAAAGCGTGAGGCGTGTTGGTCTAGCCACGGTCGTAACACTTCAGGACTAAAATCCATCCCATCGGTCCAAATGTAGGCATATTGTTGCCAATCCGCAGGGGGATACTGGGTGTCTTGGAGATCTTGAATGAGGGTTAAGGCTGACCCAACTTGGGTGCCTCCCCCCGCCGTCTTCCCAAAAAACTCCGTTTCCGGTACGCGCTGCGCATGCATTTCATACGTAATAAACTCAATGGCGACTTGAGGATACTGCCGTTGCAACCATAGGGTGAGTACAAACGCCATCGTGCGAATCCACACCGTAATTTGTTCATTCATCATGGATCCACTGACATCGCGCACCAAATATACCACCGCTTGCGCCACCGGAGCCGGTTCGTAACGCGGACGGCGATACCGCCGATCCTCATTATGAATAACCCCTCCGTGTTTTGTGGCTTCCACCATCGTCCGGCGTTTTAATAAGCGGGAAGGCGGCCCGAGGGTGCCCCGTTGATCCCATGTTGGATCTTCTTGGGGAACATCTCCCGTGCGGCGGGGAAACAAATCCGGCAGTTTCCATTCCTCTTGAATTAATTGCCAGAGATCATCTTCATCCATCCAGATTTCAATCATGTGGTCCCCGGCTTGATTGCCCCCCCGCGCCCCACCTCCAGCACCCTCGGTTTGTCGAGGAGTTTGAGCAATCAAGTCTCCCGGACGACTTTTCCCCGCAGGTTGGGGCCGCCCCGTGACTCGGCGGGGGGGAATATCCGGTAAGGGTGCTACCGGAGACGGCAACGTGGTTGCTCGTTGCGGAATACGCACTACAGCTTTCCGTTCGGAGATGACAGGTTCATTTTTTAACGTCTCTCTCAATCGGGATTTGAGTACCCCGCGCAAGCGATTCTTAAATGCTTTCACATCGCGGTCACTCTTCGTGCCAAAGCTCATCGAGCAAATCCCCCTTTCTGTTAGATTGCATTTAATCTGGATTCAGTGTACCATAGATTCAAGCAAGAATCTAGAGGCTATTAAAAAGAATGGCAAATTTTTTTTTGGAAAGGATTGACTCCTTTATGCGTTTAAGTTTCCCGCATCCGATTTGGGATGCAGAAGTCCCCCCCGCGCTGCAAGCCCGACAGCAAGCGTGGTGGGACCATTTGGGACGGTGGGTCTGGCAGGGACGCCAATGGCATCTTGTACAACCTCCTAATCGCCTCCAACCGTGGCCTCCCCTCACGGGGGATGAACAATATGCGTTAGCGCAATGGGAGGCGTTGCGTATTCCCCCCGCGCCGCCGTATCCCCTCACCGTCACCCGTGACACCCTCTCTTTTATTCGCAGTACGCCCACTACCTGGGCCACGGATTTAGCCTCCCTATCATCCTATCCATGGATAGGCTTCGATGTCGAAACCACGGGGATTCAAATTCATCAAGACCAAGTGCGCATGGTGCAACTCGCGGCGTATGATCCCCCCCGCGACCACTGGCATGTGATTGTGGCTCCCGTGGGACTCTGGCAAATGGATTGGCTCAATCCCTTACGGCAGTGGATTCATCAAGCCTCCCCGATTCTCGTAGGACATAACCTCAAATTTGATCTGAACATGACCCGCCTAGCCTCGGATTTCCCCCGCCTATGGGATACCATGATTGCCGAGCAAGTGTTATCCCCCGGTCATCAAGGATCCTATGGGCTGCAAGCAGTGGCGAAAAAATATCTCCAACTAGACATGAGTAAAACGGAACAAACCTCCCAATGGGATGCCGAAACCCTGACCGAGGATCAATGGCGGTATGCGGCATGGGATCCCGTAGTCACTCTTGTGGTGGCGTCGCATCAACGGCAAGAAATGTATCGGACGGGTACCGAGCGGGTATTGGATCTCGAAATGCAAGCACTCCCCGCCGTGGCGTTGATGGAATGGACGGGGATTGCCGTAGACCGACGGGGGATTGAAAAAAATGAACGCCATCTCTCCCGGATGTTAACGCAAGTCAAAGAGGATGTGGAGAAAGCATGGCATTTCCCCCGCGATTTGTTTGACGGAGCCCTGATTAATCTCCAATCCGACACCCAACTCCTCACCCATTTACATCAGTGGGGATTCCCTCTCGAAAAAACGGAAAGTGAAGAATTGGCCCAATGGCAAGTGTGGGCCATAGCGAAATGCGCCACATTGATTCCTCCGCTGGAACTCCAACACTGGATGATCCAATGGACGGAACATCTGCAACAATATAGTCCCCTCACCACGGGCCTTACGGATCTCTGGCAGAAAGGGGAGGGGCAGGTGTTGGATCCCCCCCGCCGCAATCACCCAGAATATCGAATTTGGGCGGCCTTACCCGATCAAGCGAAAACCTTGCAGGATTTTGTGGTCGGGGTCGAACTCCTCATGGTCTATCGCCAATATAAAAAGTACCGCGAAAAGTGGGAAGAACTCCTGCGCTATGCGGCGGGGGGGATCCTCTACCCCTCCCTCATGCAGTGCGTCCCCAAGGGCACGGGACGGATGGCGGCCTCGAAACCCAATCCCTTGAACATTCCGCATGAGGCCGTGTTCCGCGAAGTCTTTCACCCCCGCGAGGGATATCAACTGCTCTTAGCTGATTATCCGTCCATTGAAATGAAAATCATTACCTGGCTCACGGGAGAGAAAACCCTATATGATGTATTTCAACACAACGGGGATCCACATCGGACCATGGCCGCCGCGATCTATCAAAAGGAACCAGACACCATCACGAAACCTGAACGAACAATAGGAAAAATCTGTAATTTCGCTTTCGGATTTGGGATGCAAGGCAAAACCTTTATTGCGCACAACCGCCATCCCATGTTTTTGGCGGGGATTAACCTACAAATCCCGGAAGGTCAAACCTTTTGGCAAGCGTATCACCGCCAGTATCCGGCGATTGATCAGTGGCACCACACTCAACCCCAACTTGCAGAAAAGCATCGGTGTGTCCACAGTCTCTTAGGGCGTCCCCGCTACTGGCCCGCGGGGGGGAAGATCTCCCCCAACGAAACCCTCAATACCCCCAGTCAAGGCACGGGAGCCGATATGCTGAAATGGGCCTTAGCCCTAACCGCCCGGCGTTTAGCGCCCCTCGGAGGGCGCGTCTTACTTGCGGTCCATGATGAATTAGTGTGTGAAATCCCCGCCGCCCATGCCGAAGAGGGAGCCAAGATTCTTCAAGACTGTATGGAATATCCCGCGAAAATGATTCTGGATCCGATTCCGGTTTCGGTGGAAGTGGTTATTGCAGACAGTTGGGCCGAGAAAGCGTGAACAAAGATTTCCCCCCGCGAAAAATTCGGCGGGGGGATTAATAATTTACCCAAAGCGATTCTTGGTGGGGAGTCTTAGCGGAATGGCACTGTTTTATCGGTGCGTCAAACCGCCTCCATCCGGCGTACCACGTGTCCATTTTGCCGCATCGATAACCGGAAACGGCCACCTTTCCTTGACACTGGTTCAACATACGTGCTAACTCGGCATGATCCTTAACATCCATCTCAAACCTGTAGGCTTTGTTATCCCCTCGCGTACTATGGAGGTAGGGGGGATCACAATAGAACAACGTATCCGGACTATCGTACAAGCGAATCACATCAAGTGCAGGACGATTCTCTATTTGCACCCTAAGCAGGCGTTCTGCAATGTCCGTTAAACCTTCAACCCCCCCGAGCCACCGGGACACTACCCCCGACATTCCGGAACGGCTCGTGTTCTTACAGTTCGCCCACCGACCCAAGGTCGCGGTTTGAGCCAATCCGGTTCGCACTTGTCGCGCCCGGACGTAAAAGCGCCGAGCCCGTTCAAGATCGGGCACTCCCTCGGTATCGCTGTTGACAGCTAAATAAAATTCTTCACGAGAAAAAGGTGTCAAAGCAATCATCCGTGTGAGATCATTCGGTTGATCCCTCAAAACGCGAAAGAAGTTGACAACTTCTCCGTCAATATCATTGTATGTTTCCACGGGAGACGAAGGTCGGTTTAATAGCACCGCAGCGGATCCGGCAAACGGCTCACAATAATGGTGAACCTCTGTCGGCAACAATGGGAGCAACCAGAGTAAGTGACTAAACTTTCCTCCATACCACCCAAACGCAATTCGTTTTCGGGGAGGTCGAGAATGCTGAACCGTAGCATGAGGAAGATCTGGGAAATCAAACAGGAGGGGGGAGAAGCGATAATTTCCAGGAGTATTTATTAGGAACACCTTCTTTACAAGGGCGACTAAACATCAAGAGAATGGGGGAAGGGGGATGTCCCCCCGCCGTTTCAAAAATTTCGCAGGGGAAGAGCACTCCCTACCGTAAATTGCAATGAATTCGCGGGGGAGAACAAATAGTACAAAACTCAATAGGTACCAGAACTAAAAAGGTGCCCCGTTCAATTACATAGCAATCTCGGGGCCCTGGTCCCGTATCCGTACCCTGTATTTGCCCCAGATTTCCCTCTCCCCGCCCCCAGAGTTCCCGCAAAGCGACCTCTCGCTCCGGAAAATCCACACGCACCCATTGACCAATGGGACTACTGGGCTCTTCCGGCGGTTCATTCGGAAACAGATCGGCATACGAATGCCTTCCCCACCCGAATCTTTGATCGATGCCTGACTCCAATGGGGATCCCAGTGCAGACTGACTCACCAAGCGCGGTTGTGCCGCTTCCTTGCGTTTCGCTTCCTCCGCTTCCCACGCCGTCGCCAGTTTCCGTCCGGTATGCGCCATCCACCACGCTTTCCGAGGATGACGCAGTTGCCAGAGGGTAAGATGCCAGTGCCCGGACTCCCTCTGAGATGAACGTCTAAACCGCCGTGTCTGCCACGTATTAAACGAATCCCAGATAGCCACTACGCCAATCATCACCATAATGACTCCATACGCTACAATATCTGCCCAAAGAAAATTCACCCCTTATCCCCTCCCCCCCCCCGCTGTCCATTACACTAGTCATCTCCTTCCCAGTCTTCCCCGCCCGGTTCCGGGGTAGGGTTTAACATCCAGCGCGTAATCCACATGGTCTGATGACAGGTCTGACAGAGGCTCTCGGCGGGGAGTTCATCCAGCCGATAGGCTTGAATGCCTTCTACTTCTTTATCAAGATCGGGACTAAAAGCGTGGCAGAGCGGACATTCAATGCGCAGGGATTCGCCATCGTCGTATTCGTCGTACCACCAATGATGGTAAATCCAGTGCAAAGATCCATCCGGTACACTCGTGGTCAAAGCCTGCGCTTGGGCCTGCGCTTCGGCGCGAGCTTGTTGCGCGGCCTCGTCCATTCGCGCTTGGGCTGCGGGTGTCAATTGCCAATGAAACACCAGTTCACAGACTAAGGTATGACACCGCAGACCAAACCCTTGCGCATACCAGTCCGGTTCCGCAGGATCATGCAACGTCACCGCAAAGACTAATTCTTCCCGATCCCGGTCATCGTCCCAGTTAAGGCGTAAAGGGGCCAACAGTTTCTGGGCCTCCGGCCACTGCAAGTGCCAGAGCGTTGTCGGTAATCCGGTCTCGTACACAACATGGTGACTACCGACCGCCCATGTTGACTCCACCCGTCGTTGCACTGTCTCACTAGCCACCGTAGCCTGTGTTACCGTCCCATCGGGCCAATGCGCTTCGACGTTCATTTAAGATTCCCCCCGCGAAACTTTTTTTTTGAACCGGCGGGGGAGAAAATCCCCCACCGTCTTAGTCCTCCGATTGTTCTGGTTCTCCCCGCAAGCCAATCACTACGGTAACGGTATTCGCGTCGCTGTCCAACGTCTGAGACCGAATCGTTAAGGAATGGGGCAATGTCAGTGTGGGATCCTCGTACCACTCCTGTAAATCCTCCTGCGCTTTCTGCTTTCGCAATTGGTCCACCGAGCGGCGTTCTGTAGGCGCAATGACACATAACCCTAACTCTTCTACGATCCCTTTCTGATAGTGAAAGATGTCGTTCCCGATATATAACAACGTCACGATAGTCTCGCGCCTCTGATGCACATCCACAATAACCGCCGGGCGTATCACGGGATATCCCGGTGTCGGAACTCCCACCACCATCCCCACGTAGACTTCCGATCCCGTTAAATACACGGGTTTTGGATTCTCTACTCCGTTCGCGAAAAATGATCCGACTTGTTCCAACGGTTGGGCGAAATACCCATCGAGCGGATGAACGGTACCGGTCACCTTGGCATTATGCGCCGTGGCGGTTTCAACTTTCTTCTCTGTCATCTTAGTGGTCCTCCTGGTTTAATGTTGGGGAGTCTTCCCCCGCGTTGTCTTGCTCGGCGGATTCTAAACCAAACACTTTCTGCGCCAACTGCTCCAATTTCTTCGGGTCACGGGGAAATACCGCGCGGCCTATCCAAATCCCTTCGCCACGCGGCCACCGGGTCGTTTCGAATCCATCGATCCGCTGGACCACATCCTCCCCGTCTTGGTAAACGGTGTTCGCATCAATCTCATGCCAGCAGGGTACCGGATACAAGGGATCATCAAGCCGGACGAATACTTTCACGAAGGTACTCATTTCAATTTCCTCGCTTTCTCCCGGAAAATCGTGTAAAATCCGGAAATTCTCTCTCAGCCTCTCCATTTCTTCTTCATGCAACCGTGGTACGTCACTCAACCAGTGGTCTATCTGCGTCACATCTTCGGTGCGAGCGGCGGGGACAATCCCCATGACTCCCTTAACTCCCATTCCTCCCATGGGCAAAAGAAAGAAGATCCGTTCCCGCATCCGTTCCGGTGTCTCCTTGCCCGTCTCTGGAAACAAGTCGCGCCAGGGATATTCCAACGGGCAGAGGTTATGTTTCTGACACATCTCCAAAATCTCGGGAACATTCCCGGTGAACCGCCGTTGTGTTGATAAGTCCCATTCAAAATAATCCAATGGATGCATCATGATTCCTCGCTTTCTGCGCCACGCGGCGCATTACAAGTTTGTTAACGAAGCCAAGCCACAGGGCAACTTCGCCCGTTCTCTGCGCACGTCTTCTGTATCCCCGTGTGCTAAGGCCCTCATCATCGGGTCCAACGAATACACTCCCACCGAGTTCCAAACTGAGGATTCTAATAAGAGCAGTTGATCCTCTAACCGCTGAATCTCGCGCTCAATAGCCCATTTAGCTTCCCGGGTGAGCACCCGGTCCATATCTTGCTGCAACTGCTTCCGTTTTGCCCGCAATTCTGCAAGGCTCTTGATCATTATCATTTTCTAGTCCATCCTTCCCCCGGCCGATTTCAGCCAAGCACCCGGAATACCGCTTTGGTATTGGGGATCTCGGGTGCCCTCCGAAATCAATTTAAAAATACAGCCACTGCTACGCCAACAGGTTAACCGCATCCACACCGGAACAGATTGCTCACACACGGGACACCAGTCCACACCGCCGTAGATTCCCTGGTCACTCATGATTTCCCCCCCGCTCCTGCAAATGCTCCACCGGCACGGCGAGGGGAGCGGGAGGGTGTGCTGTTGTCCAGGCCTTTACTGCCTCTTTATACCGCCTTAACCGCCCTTGACTATAGGCATGGGATTCCCCTACATCCGTCACCCAATACTCCATCCCACAGGTATAGCACAGTTCAGACCATCCAGCCCCTAATATGTCGTCCACTATCCCTGTTAAGGTCAGTGCTGTCCCACACGCACACGTCATACGGAGCGCCGGGGGATCCCACGGATCCCAATCAGGATAAGGGTGATCTTCCTCATACCGATCTTGGGCGGCCTCGGCTGCGGCATACTCTGGACCGTGCCACGTCCACATAAAGTCGGATTCGTGCCATTGGGTAGCATCCCGTATGCCCTCTAACCATTCCTGCAAACCCCTGTCTCCCGGTGGGCGTTTTCCCACAAAATGGCCATGTCCACAGGGAGCCTTCAACAGGGCTTCTAGCGTTCCTGTTATGCCAATCAGGGTCACATAATCCACCGTCCAGTCTTGATGACAGGTTCGACACGTGGCCGTAATCATAATTTCCGTCCTTTCCCCCGCGAAACCAATCCCACCACGAGCGGCGCGGGGAGGCCGCTTCCTGTTGATGCAAAAGGTGTTGTCGCTCTTGTTCCTCTTCTTGCCAACGGCGCACCCACTATGCCGCGTCCAATAAGTCGGATAAGGTAGTCATAGATTTTCCCCTGCGTCTCCTTCATCGCAATTCCAGTAGTACCCGTTGAGAACTTCAACGGGAAGGTAAAAACCTTCCTTCGTCAAGTCATCAACCATCCGCACCGCCGTACGCACTGCTTCCAAAGGGGGGAGATCTAATTGCTGAGCTAGTTCGTTTACCGGTGTATTATTCGGGGCATAGGGCAACACCAACCTATTGACCCCAAACTGCTCCGTATACTGCCGTATACGATCATACTTTTCGTCCGTCGAATGCCCATCCCATGTACGTCCTTGCAGGCGGGGAACATGATCAAACAAGGGCAATTCCGAATCATGAATATGCCAGCTGCACTGACCAGTGGGGAGATCTACAAACACCAACCACCGCCATGCATCTTCCCATGTCGTATCCGCGTCTGGGTGACGTTCCAAGGAACTCGGAAAGAGATTCGCGAGCAACGCCACCAGTTGATCCCGTTCGTGGTAAGCTTGATCTTTAGCTGCCCGTTCCTGATCTCGTTCCCCAAGAGCTTGGGTGAGTTGATCCCGTAGGGATTGTTCTGTCATGAGGATTCTCCCCCCGCGCCCTCTGTAGTTGGCATCCGGCGCACTTGACGTTGCAAATGGGCAATGTAGTCTTGGTATTCCTGAATGAGTTTCGCTTCCTCCTCTAACAAATAAGACAACATTTCTTGGTCTAACGGGGTCAGTTGATCATCCCGCGAGAAGGGCGCGGGAGAAACCTCCTCCTCTTCAGAGTCTGTTGAGTCTTCCCAGATTCCCGGAAGCTCCTGCCGTGTGATAAATACAGCGCGGGGATTCTCAGGTCGAGCAGTAGGTAAGATCAACTCCGCCCCACAGTAGGGACACTTGCGGACATCCGCGAGAATATAGAGGGGGTCATCTCCCCTAAAAGTACTTTTGCAACGCCAACAACATATGAAAATGTCCCAAGGTTTAGACCGTTCTACTTTCCCAGTCAATTTCAATCTTCCTCCTCTTCTTCCGATTCTCCCAACCTACTGACTTGTCGTAACAAACGTTGAAGATGGTGGGCTTCCTCTGCTAAACGTTCTTCTTCTTGAATTAACAATCGGCGTATCAGATCAATGTCATCGGGAGTCCATATGTCACGGGGCACGGATTCCTTGTTATTGGCCAGATCCACTTCTGACTGCTCTTCCCAAACTCCTTCCTGCCCCTCCCGAGCGACATATACATCCCGGGGATCCAAAGGACGAGTGGTAGGTAAGATCAACGCCACTCCGCAGTAAGGACAATTCTCGGTCATCACGGTACTGTAATAGCGGGGGTCATCCCCTGCGAGAGTACTCTGACAATGCCAACACCGAATCTGAACTACTCGGGGTTTTAGGGTAACCTTTCCAGTCAGTTTCACTCTTCTTCCTCCTCCGCTTCCCCCGCCGAATTTTCGCGGGGGAGATCTTCCCCAATTTCCCACTCCGAATCCCAAAAATCGGACAAGAGATAATCACGGTAAAAGTTATCATCCATCGTGACAGTTTGCTGCTTAGAATCATCCCACCGGAGCCACGACAAAGGTAATCCCCGGTGAATCTGGCGGATCCAGTGCCCCGCTAACAACGCTTGCAGGACTGGCAATCCGCGTGCGCGACGCAAGTGGCGGGGAGCCAATCCCTCTTGATCCACGTCTTCCCACGAGACTTCCCTCGATAAGCGCCCAATCAAATACCCATCGGATCGCCGCCGGATAAGACCGTTTTCTTGAATCGCGACAGTTAAAGTTTTGTTATTTATCGTATCCCACATGACTGGCCTCCTGTTCTCGCGCAAAGGCTTGCAATGCGGCAATCAACGCCTGAATGCGCTCCGATAACGTAGACGATGGACACGTCCCGGTTTCCCGATCGACGACGCGCCAATCCGTGGCATGCACATCGTCATAGGTCAACGTATATTCATGCCAATCGGTCCAGTCTGGCACTGCGCCCTCCTCCTCTTTCTCGAATTGACAGAAATAGGTTGGCAGGGGCGGCCCGAAACGGTTCGTCGTTATACGCATCTTAAGACGCCTTCCGCTACCGACTCGCGCCACAATCTCTCCCGTATCCATCCAGGCCATCGCATCCATCCAGTTGCCCCTGGAATGGGGAAGCTTTGGTACTCTTATCCGGTATTGAAGCTTACCCTTCAATTCTTGCGCGTGATCGTCACACAAAGCTATGACACAACTCATCCCCATATGCGGCAGGCGCACCTGATAGGTGGCATCGTTCACACTAACCAGATCCTGCGGGCCATACACATGGAGACAGACTTCACAACGGCGATCTGGGCCATCCCACCATTCTACATAGATTCCGGCACTCTTTGTCATCGCGCACCTCCTTATTGCCCTTTCCCAAAAGTCTCGCCAGCTCCTCATGGGGAATCCTCCGTTTCGTCGTGGTGATCGGATTCTATGGCCACTAAACGATCTTCCGGGAGGTGAGTCCTCAAATTTATAGTCAGGATATCGTTTTCCCACTCCACGACCACAGTTACTTCTTCTGCGGGGGAAATCCCCAACTCTTCCAAAGACCGCTGGACTTGACGCCCCACATCAAATCCGACTTCCCCGCCAAACAAGGCCCCAGTGGAGTACCCCACGTGCTCTCCATAGACAAATCCCAATCCCACCACACCGACAAAAGCTAAGACATTCCCCAATAAGGAAGAGAGAAGCATCCCCACAAGTGCTAGAACAATAAACCCCATGCCGATGATAAAAGAATCCTTAGACCAATTCCGCTTAATCTTGAGCGCAGTCCAACGGTTGTGCCGTAAGGATTTCATGATTCCCCCCGCGTTTCGGTAGAAAACTCGGTGTCGATCTCAGATAACTCCAAAAGTACGGCGCGGACGGTAGCCCGGTCATAGTCCTTAACCGATTCCGGCAATTGATCATAGGGCAACATATCGGGGTGTTGGGAAACCCCCTGCCGGCGCTTTTCGGCCATCCACCCCCGATGCACTGCTTCGGCTAATCGTTCAAGAATAGTCGAGGGTATGATTTGTACTTTAAGACCCTGAACATCGGTGGTGATAATGTCGTTAGTCATGGGAATTCCCCCCGCTGTTAGTATTGGAAAGAACAAAGTCTTGATCAGGAAGGACACACTCACACACCACGGTTTCGCCCCGTTGACGTTTACTCTGACACTCGGCACAGGGTCGGTTCTGGACCGTGCCCCACGGAAACGACGGCGGGGAAGGAGGACTCCACGGATCGGGCGCAGTTGGAATCGGCAATGGAAAAGGATGCACGGTTGGCACTTCGGGGTACGTTTTCTTATCTTCCCCAGCGTGATGCAACACCGCCCGATAGTATGCCGCAAGTTCTTCGGGAGTGCCTTCGAGGGTGCCGTCTGGATATTGTTTCATCAGAAATTTTCCTTTCCGGGGTTTCCCCGCGAAATTTTTGGCGGGGGGGATCGTCCCCCGTCCCCTGTTGAGAGACAGATCCGGATCCATCTTATCGCCTTCTGTCTGTGCAGAATACTTTGCTTGACACTCCCCACGCCTAAAGGCGGGGGATTCTTGGGAGCACCTCGCTAGTGCGCGGTTCCTATCCAAGCGATCCCCGTGTGTCCCACGGTTCCTATTAAACGTTGCGCCTCGTGCAAAATGTTCTGAGCGGCATTGACATCCCGATCATGATGCCGCCCACACGCGGGGCACGTCCATACACGGAGCGCCAGATTCTTCGTGTCTTTATTGCGATATCCGCATCCTGAACAAAATTGGCTTGAGGGAAATTGGCTCCCCACAATCACCACCTGGCGTCCATACCACGCAGCCTTGTATTCAAGTTGCCGTCGAAACTCACCCCAAGCCACATCCCCGATAGCAAACGCGAGATGATGATTGTGCATCAAATTCTGCACACGCAAATCTTCCAGTCCAATGCCTTGGTTTTCGCGAATCAGACGGGTCGAGAGTTTGTGCAGAAAATCCTGCCGGATATTCCGAATCCGTTCATGCAATCGGGCGACCCGTTTGCGAGCCTTCTCCCGATTCTTACCCCCTTTCTTGCGCCGGGCAAGAATTTGCTGCGCTCGGACTAATTGATCCTGTGCCTGACGCAAGGGATTGGGAGCGAGAAATTGTTCTCCCGAATCGCATGTCGCAAAGGCCTTAAGCCCCAAATCAATCCCAGTCCAGCGGTCTAGTGCAGCCAAAGGAGCATCCCTATCCACATCCACAAGAAGACTCACAAACCACTTGTCCGAGGGGGTATGCCGTATGGTGGCACGCAGAATGCGACCGGGAACTTCACGAGACTGTGCGAAACGGACGAAGCCAATCTTGGGCAAACGAATCCGGCGATTTTCAATGCGCACAGTCTTTCTGACATTCTTGGTCGTGTATGATTGCTCGTGGTGTCGTTTGCTTTTGAAATGCGGATAGCCTGTATTCTCTTTAAAGAATTTTTGATAAGCGACATCCAAATTCTCAATAGCAACCTGCAATGCCACACTGTCGGCCTCTTTCAACCAGGGATATGTCTCTTTCAGGGGAGGGAGCATTCGCATACAAGCAAATTTCCCGAGGGATTCCTGTTGCGTTTCCCAAAGCGTTTGACGTTGCGCTAAAAAATGATTAAACACAAACCGCGTCATACCCAACATTCTTTTGAGGTGGTGTTCTTGATTTTTTGTCGGATAGAGCCGAAACCGATAAGCTTTGTGCATCTTGCGCCTCTTTCCTGAACGTGATACACTTTACGTACTCACGTATAGTCTATACGACAATACGTATAAAGTCAAGGGGGAGAGCGTATGACGAGAAAAAAGTTCACCACCACACTCGATGAGGAACTGATTCAACAACTCAAAATCCAAGCCATCAAAGAACACACCGATGCCAGCAAGATTTTAGAACAATTGATTCAGGACTATCTTCAGCGCACACACACCGACCCGCTATGACCCTTACAGGTCACGGGCTGATATCCCCATGCCTTTAGGCATGGGCTTTACGCCCGGGTTTGGTAATCGTTCAGCATGCACTCACCCTCTTGCATTGGTTCGTATTTCCATAATCTTCCTCCTCTTTTTCCCCCGCCGAAAATTGTACATCCAACACCGCTCCACACTTCCGACACAAAATCAAGGGTGTTGTAGCAATAATGCTATCCGAACGCTCCCAATAGGACCCCGTGTTGAAATTCTGAAAATCATGGCCTTCGGCATTCCCGGCGGGGAAACACAAAGGCAACCGCCTCTTATTCTCATCTACCGCCGGAAGAATTTGACTAACCATGTACGGCATCTCTCTCAGTCCCCTCAAAAGAATTGGGTTCCCCCCGCGCCTACACTTCGATGAAATGTTTGATGTGCCGTGTGGTTTTACACGTGGCACACCATTCCTCGCGCACACAGCGGATGTAGTAGGGGGTAGGTTCCCAGTGCAGCAAAAACGTTTCCCAATGCCCACACCGCCTCTGCAACTGATAGTGGTGACCTTGAACATTGAGGCCGGGTATCGGACGGGCCCGGTGTTCGGGATGGGTCGTGCGCCGGTCCACTTTTTGCCAAGGAGCATGATCCAATCCTTTAACCAGCATAGTAATAGTGGGAGGGGCCACTCCAAACTCCAAAGCCAAAAACCGCGGGGGAATCCCTTCCTGATACCGACGCCGAATGGCCTCTTTTTTGGCGGGGGGAATCACCTTCCGCATCCTACAACGCCTCCTTCCGAGAAAGATCAATATGTGCTAAATCATCCGAGAGGGGCACCAGCACGTGACGCTGACACGTTGCGCATCGATACGTGGCGAGCCACCCGGACGCCGTATGGTCAATGGATTTCGCGGGGGGAACCAACGCCGTTTGACACGCAGGACACCCATAATCCTTGCCGTGCGCGGGGGACTCCACCAAGGGAATCACCCAAACCCGCCGGGGCCATTTCTTCTGGTGCATACCCTTTCCCCCCTTACTCAAAATCGCACGAGCAAGAAAAACAAGGGGAATCCCGAGTATGACCCTGAGCGTATTGGTGACTGATCACCAGGGTGTCGTAGCCGAAATCGGGCCGAAGCAGCATAAGGTATAGAATGGCGACTCCGACCAGGAAGAATGACCCCAACCAAACGAGAACACTAAGACAAAATGTCCAAGGAATCCTATTACGAATGGGGATCAATCCTTTCGACACTGAATATACTCTGAGTATATCGTATATTGTTTTTAATGTCAAGCGGAGGGTTTGAATCCCCCCGCCGAATTTTCGCGGGGGGAGCCCCTTTCCTTCCGAGAAGTGATTGAATGCTATTCCCAAGCATTTACGAAGAAAAGTTCCAGAGAAAAGAAAGAAAGTTTGATCAAAGAAAGAATTTAAAGATCTAAGATCTATACTACTCTACATGGAACGTAGGATCTTACTTATTTAGATACCCTTTCTTTCCCGCCCACCCATCCCCTATTATAAAGTTTTTCTTTTCGTTTGTCAAGAGATCCTTCCGAGAGAAGAGAATAGGGATTCTTTCTTTCGAGAGAAAAGAAGGGGAGCGGGGGATCGAAAGATCCTACGTTCTCCGATGCTCTCGGAGTGCGCGGGGGGAAAGACACATTCTCTCGGGATCGAAAGGGTAGTGTGCTCTCGGAAAAGAGATTAGGCAGGGGTTGTTGACATTCTCTCGGGGATTGTTTAGAATAAGAGTGTTCGGTATTTTCCCCGCCGGTTTGTGTTGCCGGGGGATTCTTTCTCGCTCGGAAAGGGTAGGTGCTCATGATTACTCCGTCTCCCGCTCGACAAGTGCATACCTATGATAGTCCTCGCCGGAAGCGTCCGTACTCAGCGCGGGGGAAATCGTCTCCCCCAACATCTCTCGGAGGTTCGGAATGGGTGACGGCGCTCGGATGGATGTATGCGTATATTTTGTCCCCCCGCGCCGAAGCGTGGAAAGAGCGGGTCTGGCTTCCGTTTTGGCGCGAGTTGCAGGGGTTAGGCCTCGGATCGGATCAGGCCAAGCGTCTCGCCCAAAACTGGCCGGGGTGGTTGTGCAGTTACGGATGGGGGGTCGATCCCCGGTACGGGATCGAGAAAGCCAAACGGTTAACGGATGTGTATCTCTATCCGACGCCGCGTTGGTTAGTCCGGGTGGGGGAGGATCCCCCCGCGTTGGCTATCCAGTGGCCCGATCTTGGCAGTCAGTGGCCGAAGGGAATGCCCCATCCCCAGACGGATCAGGCATGGCCCCGTGCGGATCCGATGGTGGCGGGGGATCCCCCCAACCTCTTTTGGGCGCAATGGATTGCGGACCTTGGCGGGGGGGTTTCGGAGGAGTGGCAAAGGGCTTTGAGTCATCCCCCCGCCCGATTCGGATCCGTGTATCGAAGAGCAGCCTTAGTGCGGTGGATGGTGCAGCAAGCTTTATGGAGCGGCGGGGGGGAAACCACATGACAGATCAGCTTTTCACTGCCTACTTTCAACATGCCTTACATCATGTGCAAATCTACCCCTTAGAGCACGGAACCTATTTTGGCTACATTCCGCGGTTGCCGGGGTTATTTGCTGAAGGGCAGAATGCGGCCACGGTGCGGCATTTACTGCAAAACCAGTTGAGCGTGTGGCTCGCTTCTATGTTGTATTTGGGATTGCCGATCCCCTCGCTCGATGGAATTGATTTGTCTTTGGAGCAATTAGGGGTGGGGGTTACTGATGACAGTTAAGTTGGGGGGGGGTTAATTAATGACAAAATATTTGTGTGATCACTGTTTAGCGGATGTGAATCCCCTTTGGGAATCTTATAGCCTCGCCTTAAGGAGTCAATCACCCCGCCGTAAACGGCGAGGCGTGTAAAAGCCTCAGATTGACTAGCCTCAGTGCCTAGCGCACTACGTTGGGATCGTCACGACACCCGGGGATGCGCGTCCTAGTTCCCGGCCCTGTCGTCCGTGGTTAAAAGCCCTGTGGGGTCGGGGCGGTGCTGCGGACACGACAAGCGATTCCAACATGGGCGAAGGACAATTGACTCCGAAAGGAGCCCGACGCCATGTTCGTCGGGGAAAGAGCCTCTACGCTTTTGATTCAAACCACGAAAGGGGGAAGCGGCGCTCCTCCTCGGCCTGAACGCCGAGGTTTCTACGCCGCGAATTTCTGATGAATTGGATGTGAGGGACTTATATCTGAGTACTTTGCTGTGTGAAAAGTGTGCGACAGAAATTAAGCAGTGGCTAGAATCGGGAGGGAAAAATTATGATTCAGATTCGGTACTTTTGTGATCGGTGCGGGGAGGAAGTGAATGAACGGGATACTGTTACTTTTACTGTTAATCCTCGTAGGGAGACGCGAGATCTGCGGTGGTACTTTTCTGACACGATTTGCGCTCAGTGTGCACTGTCATTTCAAGAGTGGTTAGATGCGGGGCGGGGGGATCCTTCATGATAGAAAAAGACACCTTAAATGCCCAAATAGCTACACTGGCCGAAGCTTTAGGAGTGCCATCGGGCGTGTTATACAATGCAGCCCGCAGGTGCCCCCAAAATCACTTCAATTATCGGAATCAGTTAATGGGGGAGATTTGTCAGGCTTGTATTGAGACGTTCTTTGAGGAACAGGAGCCCTATGGTGAAACGTTTCCCTCTGTGGATTCGGTGCGTGACTACATGGCGAGTTTTCCGGAAATGATTCAAGCACGGTGGGAGATTGGGCGGATCCCCCGCGATTTTACCCAAGCGAAATTTTTGGATTTGGTGATGGAAAACTTGTTGTGTTATGGCGAAATTGGGTCTATCGAGTTTGACACCCGGCGTTTTCGCATGGATGAGGACTGGGGCAGTGAGTGCATTATCACTACGAAAACGAAGGATTTTAGGGGAGCTTGGTGTGAAGAAGAGGGGCGGGGGGAAGCCGAGGCGCGAGCCTTCTTTACGGCATTGAGTGCGTATGCCGAAGGGAGAACCCATGAGTAGTCTACAACACATCGAATGCCCCTGTGGGTGCGGAGAAACGACGCCGCAAGATTCGGACATGGGTATTGCGTGGAAATGGTATTGGCCGTGTCAGCACAAAGAGGCGAAGGAAACCACAGCCCCTGGGGTGTGGTATTGCCGCGAGTGTTGGCATTGGTTGGGATCCCCCGCCGCTTTTCAGGCGCTGCCCGTGCCCCCATCCGATAAGACACGCTGGATCTTTCGAGAGATGAGTCCTACGGCGGGGGGAAACCCATGATTCCATCTGATTCCCAGTGGGAGACCTTTCGGACCCAGATTCCCGACACCGGATTAGACCTTTTACCGGAACCGTGTCCTTTAGTGGTGCAATGCGGGTGGTATCCCACCAGTTGTCGGGTGTCGTGTCCCCGGTTTCAGGTGTGGAAGCAATTGCGAACCCAAGCGCATTGGCCGGTAGCGTCTTATGACCAGCGGTGGGTGCCGTTAGGGGGGGAATTTCCCCCCGCCGCCACTGGATGGGCTGAGGACACATGGGATAGTGTGCCGATTACGGTCCTGAGTGGGAGGGCCCGGGGCACGTTGCTGCCGATGCTGTTAACTTTATGGGCTGGTGTTTGGATTCGGCGGGGGATTCCCCCCCGCGTGCAGACGGTGGAATGGCCCGATCCCCCCGGAACGGATCCGGTCACTTGTCGGATTTGGATGGTGCCGCCGGGGATTTTCCCCCCGCGGGTGCCCTTGGGATCCTCCCATACCCTCATTGTGTGTGATGAAGCTCAGGGATGGAATTTTCCCACCTACGATGCCTTTCATCAATCGGCGGGGGGATCCTCTCCCTTCGCATGGTCTCGGTATCATTGGGGACAGTCTACCTTTCAACGGAACTGGACCCAAACCCAACCCACAGACTGGCCGTTACCGGAGTTAACCCAATTTCTGCAAAAATAATTTTTGGCGGGGGGGGGGGGAAGAAAACCATGGCTAATTTACATGTTGAGTATTCAGAACAGGATTTGATCCAGTTGGTCCTCAAGGATCTGGCTAATCGGTTTCCCGGGGTGGAACTTGACTCGGTGAATTTG